>Ga0209395_1000297_pt1 | contig 74973 bp, 55 predicted proteins | sample GOMGulsemesocosm_3_FD_184635 | JGI IMG/M metagenome (GOLD analysis project Ga0209395, IMG submission 184635) | Methane-oxidizing microbial communities from mesocosms in the Gulf of Mexico - GOM9D Gulf of Mexico (SPAdes) (version 2) | ecosystem: Environmental > Aquatic > Marine > Cold seeps...
TATAAGTATGGCCATCTAAAAGAGCTGGGCACGGCTTCCGAGGATGTCGGCGCGCTGTTTGTATTTTAGCTTATAATCGCTCCTTTGTGCGAAATTACGTGCCTGCAGAGTTGGTGCGCCGAAGCGACAGCAAATTCCACACCGCCCCCTTGTAAGCGATGTGAAAGATAGGCAGCATTAAATGCATCGCCAGCTCCTGTCGTATCAACTGGTTTTTCTACCACCTCGGTCAACGGAAAATGAACTAACGAGTCGGTGAAAACTAGACTGGGCTCGCGCCCATTTTTGATCACTACCTCACCCGCCCCTATGCCGCGCCAAAAGATAGCGGTTTCTTGCGTTGTTGTGTGCCCCCACAACGCCTTTTCATCGTCGAGCGTGGCAAAAACATAGTGGCAAAATGGCGCGATATCCTGATAACATTGTTGACACTCTTTTACGCTAGACCACAACTTTTCTCGATAGTTTGGGTCGAAGGCGACTGGCACCTTTAGCTTGGACAAAAGACTAATAAGACGGCGTCTATCCTGCGAATCCAAAATAGCCAAACTAATCCCCGATAAATAGATCAAGTCAAAAGACCGCAATGATTCGGCTAGAATCTCCACTCTATTTTCTTTCAGCAATGTTCGCGCCGCCGACGCGTTGCGCCAGTAGTTGAATGTTCGCTCGCCATGCTCGTCATTGTTAATCATATACAAACCTACGGTTCGACTAACATCCCTAAAAACCAAATCACAATGCAAACCGCTGCTCTTAAAAAAATCCAGCATTTTCTGAGAAAGCGCATCCTCACCTATCACTGTCACATAAGAAATTGCAGCCGACGTTTTTTCGATCGTGGTAGTTAAGCCAGCAGCCAGTGTTTTCGTGAGTGTTCCCGCGAATGCCCTTTTCAAATAATAGGCGGTATTAAAGCTATCCCCAGCAAAAGCCATGCTGTAATTGGCCCCGCCACTACTTGCTAACTCGCCCATGCATTCGCCGATACAGGCTATTTTTAAGCCGTTACTAGACATTACTCAACGCCCCCAAAATACCTTTATTTAGAATTTGCTCGAGAGCACCTGTCAGGACTTGTTTGAAGAGGGAGTGACTGGCCAGCTCCAGTGAAAAAATTCGCCGCTCCTGCAACAATACATCGACTAATTTTTTAGCATCGTAACGATGAGGCGCGGCAATGTAATGAAGATCCTGGGCCAAAGGGTCTTGCACTATTATCTGATTGCCGCGCACATCGATGCTTGTTATATAAATCATCCAAGCGGCAACAGCTAAACAACAACGATCTATAGATTTATTAGCATTCAGGGCATCAGTAATGGTCGACAACAACCGTGGCGGAATTTTCTGAGAGCCATCCATCGCTATTTGATAACACTGATGCTGAAGAGCGCTATTGGTGAATCTATCCATCAATGATTCAATATACTGCTGCAGGTCCAATTCCCTGGGCGCCACAACAACTGCGGCAATTTCCTCCATCATTAACTTATGCACAAAATTTCGGATGATTGCATTGCTCATGCAATCGTCAACCGTATTCATCGCGCTGAGATAACCGATATAAGCCATCGCAGAATGAGCGCCATTAAGCAGGCGCAGTTTGGCCGCCTCAAAGGCTTCCACATCCTCGGTAAAGGTTACACCTACCTTATCCCAATGTGGCCGGCCATTGACGAATTTATCCTCTATAACCCACTGCGAAAAGCTTTCAGTGCTAACGCAGGCCTCATCTCGCAGACCAAGCTTCGCTGCTACTAGGTCTTTTGTAGTGTCTGTCACTGCGGGAACGATTCGATCGACCATAGAGTTAGGAAAAGCAATTTCGCGTTTTATCCACTGGGCAAGATCACTATCTATTTGTTGTGCAAACTCCATTACCACACGCTGCAAGGCCATTCCATTGCAAGGTAAGTTATCGCAGCTTAATAAAGTAATGGGCGACAGTTGGCGCTTGAATCGTTGCTTTAGTGATTTAACAATTAACCCAATGGCTGTTACAGGCTCGTTTGGGTGATGTAAATCATACTGTATCTCCGGGTTGTGCAAATCCAATGCCCCCGTTGCCGGCAAGCGACAATAGCCCTTTTCAGTAATAGTCAGGGATACAATTCGCACACTTTCAGACACCATTAGCCGGTCAACTTCCTCCCTCTGGCGACCTAGAAAAAGCACATTGGAAATAGAGGCAATGACTGTAGCCCGCTGAATACCCCCTTTTTGTTCAAGCAAGGTATACAAGTAATTTTGCGGCGCCAGCTGCTGCTGCACTTCTTCACCGCGTAAACTAATGCCAACCGTCAGCCAATCGCCGCCAAACTGCGCTAGTGCCTTGTCGGTATAATAGGATTGATGGGCTCGGTGAAAAGCACCGACGCCAAGGTGAACTATGCCAACATTACGCCCTTCCCGCCTATAGTCACTGCATAGCACTGCGGACTCTCGCTGAGCGAGGGTGGCTGTCGATAAACGTTCCATAAGCCCTCCGTCTACCCCAAGCCGTAGGCTTTACGGGCTAAGCCTACGGCCAGCTCAAAGGCAAGACTAAACGCTTCCTGCTCTGTTATTCGATGCTCACTGACCAGCTCGGCCAGGTGGCGACAGTCGATACGGCGAGCGACATCGTGACGGGCGGGAATGGATAAAAAGGCGCGAGTATCATCATTAAAACCCGCGCCATTGTAGAATCCCGCAGTTTCCAAAGTCTGTCGCTTGTGCCTTAACATGCCCTCTGGGCTGTCGAAAAACCACCACGCAGGCCCCAAGGTAAGTGAGGGATAGTGGCCCGCCAGTGGTGCCAGCTCCCGCGAATAGGTTGTCTCGTCGAGGGTAAATAATATGATATTCAGCTCGGCATTATTGCCAAAGCGATCTAGCAACGGCTTTAAACCTGTTACAAAATCAACCGCCACCGGCAAGTCTGCGCCCTTATCACGGCCAAAAAGCTCAAACACTTTGGCATTGTGATTGCGGTGTACACCGGGATGAATTTGCATCACTAAACCATCGGCGCATGACATTGCAGCCATTTCAGTGAGTAACTGCCCTCTAAACAATTCTCCCTCATAGACTGAATGGCTGCCGGCTAACACTTTACCGAAGAGGCCTTCACATTCTCTAAGCGACAAATCCGCAGTTATTGCGGTGGGATGACCGTGATCTGTTGCGGTAGCGCCACGCTCAATAAAATAGGCTCTGCGCGTTCGATGAGCGTTTAAATAGCCCTGCCAGGTACCGGTATTTTCACCGGTTAATTCACCAAAGATCGCAATATTGTCGACAAAACCTTCATAGTCCGGATCGACCACTGAATCCGGTCTATACGTTGTTACCACGCGTCCTGGCCAATCTGAAGCAGCTATCGCATCGTGGTATTGCAGACTGTCCAGAGCGCCTTCGGTAGTCGCCAATAGCTCGATATTAAAACGGTCAAACAGCGCCCTTGGCAGAAATTCCGGCTGGCGCAACTGCTTGTTTATTTGATCGAACACCCCATCAGCATTAGCTGAATGTAGACGCTCGTCAATTGAGAAAACCGTCGACAGCGCATGGTCAAACCACATCCCCGACGGTGTGCCCTGAAATAGATGGTAGTGCTGCGCAAACAAACGCCATACCTCCCGACTATCAACGGGCTCAGCAAAACCTAAACGTTCCAAAGCCACACCCTGGCTGTACAACATGCGAATAAGATAGTGGTCGGGCTGAATAAGCAGTGAACTGGCATCACTAAAGGCTGCATTGTCAGCAAACCACCGGGGATCGGTATGCCCGTGGGGACTTACAATAGGTAAGTCTTTGACCTGCTGGTACAACGATCTTGCAATCTCGCGCTCCCTGGGATTTGACGAGAACAGTCGGTCGGGGTGTAAAAGAGGCTCAGTCATTGCCGATCCCATTGCTGCTGACAATTTGTGGCACACTCAGGTCGATGGCGTCAATCTCCGAGGCTTTTAACAACGCCTCTTTTACGTGATCCAAGTGCAATCGCATCGCCTCCCGCGCCGCTGAGGCGTCTCGCGCTCGCAAGGCATTCAAAATACGGCGGTGGTCGACAATAGTATGGCGATCGAGGCTCCAACCCGGCTCTCCTTGCCGCTGCGAGATAAGCGCATGTAACTTACCCCACATGGGCATGCGCGTGCGGAACTCCCACATTTGATTAATCGTACTAACAATGGCGCTATTGCGAGTTGCCAAGGCGATTAAATGGTGAAATTGGTGATCGATATCCTCAGCCAGCTCCCCCGCCTCCATCAACCGGGTCATTTCTTTACAGACTCTGTCGAGTTCTTGCAGCTCTAACTCAGAAATACGGGTAGCGGCAATAGCGGCCGCCTCTGATTCGAATAAAGTACGTGCTTCAATCAACTCAAAAGGCCCCGGCCCTATGTCGTGAATACCGGAGGATTTAGCAATAGCGGCTTCACTGATCACGAAAATACCTGAGCCGGTTCTAATTTCAACCAATCCTGAAATTTCTAGCGCAATCATTGCCTCTCTTATCGTGGCTCTGCTCACGCTAAGGTTTGCGGCTAGCTTTCTCTCTGCAGGCAACCGATCACCGACGGCATATTCTCCTTCGCCAATAGCGGCTATCAACGTGTCAGCCACCTCTTGGTATAGACGCTTTGTTATGGTGGAGTCTGAAACCATGGATAAACCTACCTGATTAATAATCGCGCGATGCAACTTTCTAGTAGCGGCACAATATCAATTGGAAGACCAATTATCAATAGGGTTGACCAATTATCGAATTATTGTACAATCGGCCTGACCAATAATTTGGAATAGTGACTAATGCGAGTCACCATAGATAGAATACGAGTTTCTTATGCAGCAGACATGGCGTTGGTTTGGCCCAAATGACCCGGTACCTCTCGATCACATAAGACAAGCGGGGGCCGAAGGTATTGTCACTTCCCTGCACCATATACCCACCGGCGAACCCTGGAGCGACAGCGACATTGCTCAACGCAAAGAGGAAATCGAGGGTGAAAATGCCTTTAAGCCCCCGCTCTATTGGTCGGTGGTAGAAAGCGTTAATGTTCACGATGACATTAAAGTAGCCGCTCCTGGACATCAGCAATATGTTACCGCCTATTGCGATACGCTTCGCGCGCTAGGCCGCAATGGTATTAAAACCGTCTGCTACAACTTTATGCCATTGATCGACTGGACCAGAACCCAGCTAAACCATCGACTGGCCAATGGCGCGATGACACTGAACTTCGACGCCGATCGATTTTCCGCTTTCGATCTCTACATACTGCAACGCGACAACGCTGAACTGGACTACAATCAAGATGAAATAGAGCGAGCCAAGACAAGTTTTGAGCAGATGTCGGCAGCGGACATCGATCAGCTGGTTGAAACTATTTTGGCGGGCCTCCCCGGCGGCACCACTGGCGAGCATTCTCTGGAGAGCTTTCGTCAATCCCTCAAACGCTACCAGGCTATTGATGACGAGCAATTGCGAGCCAACCTCATAAGCTTTCTAAAACAAGTCATTCCTGTTGCAACGCAGGCCGGCATCAACTTGGCCATCCATCCAGACGACCCTCCACGTAGATTGCTAGGCCTACCAAGAATTATTTGCTGCGCCGAAGATTTACGCAAATTATTTTCTGCAGTGAGCGACCGCGCCAATGGTGTAACACTGTGCGCAGGTACCTTTGGTGTTCGAGCCGATAACGACCTGCCAGCCATGGCAAGGGAATTTTCAGCTCGCATTTTTTTTGCCCATCTTCGTGGCACCAAACGCGGCGAAAATCCGCTAAGTTTTCAAGAAGCTGATCACCTCGACAGCGACGTCGATATGCTGGGCCTAATTGCAGCACTACTGGATGAGGAAGAGCGCCGTGCCCAATGCGGCAAACCGCTAAGCATTCCCATACGCCCCGATCACGGCCACCGCATGTTGGATGACTTAGACAAAGACGGTACCAATCCTGGCTATACCGCCATTGGCCGACTAAAGGGGCTGGCTGAGATACGCGGCGCCATTGCCGCTTTTACCTACGGTCGAAATAGTCGGCGCGCTAAAACGTGATTCGCCTGTTAAGCCGCAAAAACTATGTAGGTTATGCCCTGGGTGACTTGTCCAACGGCCTGAGCTTTGGCATGTCTTCTACATTTTTGCTCGCGTTCTATACCGACATATTGGGCATAACGGCAGTCGCAGCGGGCACGCTATTTTTAGTCGCGCGAATGGTCGATGCTATCAGCGACCCATTAATGGGTGCACTTACCGACAAAATATTTCAGCGAAGGCAGAGAAAAGCCGGCACCGCCAAGATCAACAAATTCAAACCCTTTATTTTGTACGGCAGCATTCCCGTAGTTCTCGCCTCGGTACTGCTATTTGTCGCCCCCGAAAACTTAACGACCAGTCAAAAGTTGGTATGGGCTTATGCGACTTACATCACTTGGGGCATGATCTATACCTTTATTAATATCCCCTACGGCTCGATGGCGGCCGTGATGACGCAACATCCGGTAGAGCGGGTATCACTATCGGCGGCTAGAAGCGTGGGCGGCGCCCTAGGATCAGTGATAGATCGCGCCATTGTGCCAATCGTTCTTTCTCTCTATGTTGACGAGCAAGCCAAGGCCTACCTTATAGCGATGGGCGCTTTAGGCCTACTGGCCTTTGCTGGCTATATCATCTGTTATTTTACCGTAGAGGAAAACGTACAAACTAAACCGGATGTACACGAGAAGTTTTCCCTGCGGGAAACCTTTTCTGTGATCTGGAAAAACCGCCCGTTTGTCGCTGTTTCTGTTGCATCGCTGGGCTTGCTAGCGGGGTTTGGCACCAGTGGCGCAATGACCATATATTTCTTTCGAGAAAACTTACAAGCGCTCGATTTAATGGCGCTATCCGGCATCACCGTTATCGGCCCCATCATACTGGCAGCACCACTGATACCACGATTGATCGGGCGATTTGGCATGAAAAACACCTTTGTTGTCAGTTGCTTTTTGGGCTTTGCAAGCTATGTCATTCTATTTATGCTGCCAACCACCGCCTATGTCTATTTGCTTGGCTCCTTTATTGCCCATTTATTTCTGATCATTCCCATGATGTCGCTGTGGGGAATGGTATCTGACAGCATCGACTACAACCAATATCTTTCAGGTATTCGTCAAGAGGGCGTGATCTACGGCGCGTATTCATTTATTCGTAAAACAGGACAGGCCTTCGCCGGCTTTCTATCGGGTTGGGGGCTTTCTGCATCAGGTTACATAGCCAATGCAGAATCACAATCGGACAGCGCCTTAGCTGGCATCAAGTTTATGACTATCGGCACGCCGGCTATAGGACTATTAGTGTCAGCATGCGCTTTTTTGTGGATATGGAATTTAACTCCAGAAAAGCAGCGGGAGATAACCCAAGCTATTAGTACCTAAACTAATTCCAGCAATACCGAAAGACAAGCAAGGTCAAGCCAAATGAGCTTGGAAATTCCACCATCAATGAAGATACAGAGCGTAGGCTCGGGACCGTAAAATGAAACGCATCAACCTTAACCAGCAATGGGAATTCAGCCAAAACGGCAATACTCAAGCGGTCGACCTGCCGCATACTTGGAACGCCTTCGACGGCCAAGACGGTGGCAACGACTATTACCGCGGCATGTGCAGCTATACCAAAACGCTGCATATAGATGCTGAAATTGACGCCCCCGTCTACCTAGAATTTGAGGGCGCCAATAGCGTAGCCAATGTTTTTATCAATGATGCACACGTGGGGGAACATATCGGTGGCTATTCAACATTTCGGTTTGACATATCCTCGCATGTTAATCGAGGCGATAACAACCAGATTCGCGTAGAAGTAGATAACAGTCACCGGGACGATGTGTACCCATTAATGGCTGACTTCACCTTTCAAGGCGGCCTCTATCGCGATGTGAATTTGATCGTCGCAACACCTATTCACATAGATTTAGCTGACAATGGCTCGCCCGGCGTCTACGTCTCACAAACGTCTATCAGCCATGAGCGCGCCGAACTGTCTATCGATGTATTGCTAAAAAACCAAAGCAATGCTGCCACCGACGTATCGCTTAACGTGCAACTGCTTGATGCTGTCGGCAGCGCACAAGTCAATGCCACTAGCTCTGTGACACTTGAACACACCGGGCGAATAACTATACCGCTGTCACTGCACAACCCCCATCTATGGCAGGGTATCGACGACCCCTATTTATATACATTGCATATTAGTTTGTCGGTCGACGATCAAATACTTGATGAACGCTCAATCGAAACAGGCCTGCGATTTTTTGAAGTTAGCGCCAACGACGGTTTTTTACTCAACGATAAACCCTGGCAACTAAACGGTGTCAGTCGCCATCAGTGCCGCGAAGACATTGGCTGGGCCTTGTCCCATCAACACCAAGACGAAGACATGGCCATCATTCAGGAAGTGGGCGCCAATTCGATTCGCCTTGCCCACTATCAGCACAATCCGTATTTTTACCAACTCTGCGACAGAGTGGGTATGGTGGTATGGGCCGAGATCCCCTATATATCAGTAACCTCCACAACTGACGAAAGTGGCAGTAATGCACTGTCGCAAATGAACGAGCTGGTAAAACAAAACTACAACCACTCATCTATTGTGTTTTGGGGTATTCAAAACGAGATCACCATCGGTGGCAAAGAGCATAATGTAGAACCGATTGTGCAATCACTGCATGATTTAAGTAAAAAATTAGACCCTTATCGCCCAACTGTGCAAGCACAGGTTGGCCATTTACCCAACAGCGACAGCCTCAACACTATTAGCGACGTCAATGCCTACAATAAGTATTACGGCTGGTATTACAAAGATGTGGAAGACATGGGCAGATGGATGGACAACTACCACAATGAAAACCCCGATAGCGCCTTTGGACTTTCCGAATACGGCGCCGAAGGTATTTTGGCCTATCATAACGACGATCCAAAAAAGTCCGATTACAGCGAAGAATACCACGCTCTTTATCATCAAAAAGCCCTGGAAATATTCTCCCAGCGCCCCTTTGTATGGGGAACCTATTTGTGGAATATGTTTGATTTTGCCGCCGACCAAAGAGACGAAGGCGGCGTTAAAGGAAAAAACAACAAGGGATTACTTACCCATGATCATAAAACACGTAAGGACGCTTTTTATATCTACCAGGCTTATTGGTCAAAAAAACCCATGTTACATATCGCCTCAAAGCGCTATGTAAAACGGGTGACAGAGACAATCACCGTCACCGTTTACTCAAATCAAGACGAAGTTTCGCTACTCGTTAACGACAGCATATTTGCCTGCAAACGATCAGACAACAAAGTATTTACTTTTGATAGCGTACCGCTCAATAGCGAAACTACGACTGTTGTAGTTATCAGCGGCGACTTAAGAGATCAAGCCATTTTCGAAAAGGTTAGTGCAGCGGAACCCAGCTACACCGTTCCCGAAGGTCAAGGCGCTGTTATGGGCAATGTCGCCAATTGGTTTGACGAAGCACTGTTTGATCAAGAAGCACCGGATCTGATATTCACTGAAGGGTATTTTTCAGTCAACGACAAAATAAAAAACATCTTAGACAACCCCCAAGGCGAAGCATTCTTAAAGGAGCAAGCCGGCGCCCTACTCGACCACCCGATGATCGGATTCCTGAGAAACTTGTCATTGACCGGCCTAGTTGAGATGAAACCCGATGCCATTCCAGCCATGGCAATATATCAACTGAACGAAGGGTTGCGGCAGATTAAAAAATAAAACTGTAAAGGCAGTGCAATGCCCTAGTCAGGCACCTCACTGCCATACACCGTCAGATTGCTGAGGTATTATGCCCATCCCATGCAGCAATATTAGCGGCTGCCTTCAGCTATCAAACTATAACTGAACAAGTATTTAGCCAAACGCTCTATACGTACCGTTTAGGTATTTCAATCAGACTCAACGCTAACTCCGACTTTTTCGCTCTCACTTTGATAATTGATTCGAGCCCTCCGGATTTGGAAACTCCACCAACATTCCATTATCTAGCGCTGCTTTATTCTCCATTGAAAACGTAGCGTTGCGCCGAATAGGCGAATCTGAAACTTCGGCGAAATACCTATAGAAGGTATTGGCAGTCCCGCAACCAACGGCGCGTGTTAACGCGCCCTGCACCAGAGCTGCCTTACTGTAGTGGCGGCCACATATATTAGCCCCTCCCGGATCGCATTAAGCTAACGCCCGGCATCAGTCTAAATACGACGATATCGACTAGCAGCTGAGCTATTTCAAGAATTTACTATTGAACGTATAAACTACACCGAGAGATAGAGCGCTGGGGTCATCACCCAACGCCGGCACTATTTTGTCGCCATGGCCTTTTCCATTGGCCGAAAAATCTACATTACTATCGTTGTTCATCGAAGAATAAGCTACATATAATCTAGTACTAGCATCTAGATTATAGTCATAGCCAACAGCGAATTGCACTGCATCACTGCTATCTTTTTCCCCTTCACTTGTTCCGACTTGTAACTTCACCACTCCCGCCTTGCCGACGCGTCTACTACCACCCAGAGTAAAACTGCTACGATCGTTACCTGACTCACCCCTTATATTAGTTTCCCGCTGAAAGCCCCCACCGACGCTATAAGAGCCAAAATTGTAGCCTACTGTAACTGCGACAACATTGTGCTCTTTCGATGATTCTAGGCCTTGGCCAATACTTGCCAGCGCGAGGCCTAATTTTAACCCTTGGTCTTCATAGCTGCTCTTTACGATAAAGTGGTCTTCATCATCAACACCTTCTTCGGCTACGTAGCTAACAGCGACATCAAAACCACCATATTTAGGGCTTAGATAGTAGATCACGTTATCGAGACGCCCTGGCACTCCAGATCCTTCCCAGAGATTACCCAGATCGCCCACTTGATCGGCAAACAAATTATAATCATTTGCCCATTGATCGAGCGCAGGCATATGACCCAGTAAAATCTTCCCGTATACACCTAATAGACCAACGTAGGAAGGCCGCCCTTTGGTAAAAATTTGCCCCGACGAATCTGCCCCACCATTGCCGTCATTTTCACCCTGTGCGGTTGGGTCCATTCCCGTTTCAAACTGAAATAGCAATGTTAAACTGGGGCTTATTACATGTTGACCAACAAACCCTAACCTGGAGGAATTACTAGCAGTATGAACACTGGCATCATCTCCGTCATTTACATTATCGACCGACAAATGAGCTACTCCATAAAAGCTCAATTCAATCCCATTAGCCGGTACAGCCCCCCATACAAGAGCCGCAACTGCAGTTAGGAAAACAAACTTATCCATACTACCTCCAGCGATCACAAACCGATGATACTCATTACCATTGAGTCCCTTACCTGTTGAAAAAGGTCTTTATATTACCGGCAGAAAATCAGAACCGTTCAAATGAAGATTCGTTAATACCGTCCTTGGCATTCAGTACTGGCGACGATTGAACCACTGGCGCCACCTTGCGAAGGGAAGATACATAAACAACAGGGGGGGCGTTAGACGTGCCCTTGAACATTTTGAAAAACGACATCACGTCCTGTAAATTCGAGGATTGAACCTGCATTTGTTCAGCGGTAGCCGCCAACTCTTCAGAACTCGCCGCGTTTTTTTGAGTGACTGTATCCAACTGACGTATCGCACTGTTTATTTGTCCGACACCGGAGGACTGTTCTTCTGAAGCGGATGTAATCTCTTGTACCAGCTCGGCAGTTTTGGTGATGTCTGGCACCATTTTGTGTAAAAGCGCTCCGGCCTTTTCTGCCACTTTCAGACTGTCTGCAGAGAGCAAACTAATTTCGGAAGCGGCGACCTGACTACGCTCCGCCAGCTTTCTAACCTCAGTAGCGACAACCGCAAACCCTTTACCATGCTCACCAGCCCTGGCTGCTTCAATAGCAGCGTTTAAAGCCAACATGTTGGTTTGATAAGCGATATCTTCTATGATCGAAATTTTTTCGGCAATTTGGGACATCGCATGTACTGTTTCTTCGACAGCGGCCCCACCGTCATTGGCGGCCGACGCTGATTCAGTTGCAATTTTGTCGGTAATCGATGAGTTTTCACTATTCTGTGTAATCGACGCACCCATTTGCTCGACTGCAGCGCTGACCTCTTCCACATTCTCCGCTTGGTCAGAAGCTGCTCGACTCAATGAATTTGCAGTTTCGCTTACCTGAGATGCTGCGGATGAAATTTGTTCGGAATTTCCTCGAATTTGTTCAACTACCGAGGTCAGTTTCTGTTGCATGACAACCATAGCACCGAACACACCGACTGGCTTACTCGTATTCAACTGCGTATTCAAGTCGCCTGCAGCGATTGAAGTGGCTATTTTCAGGATAACATTGGGCTCGCCACCTAGCGTCGCCATCATGTTTCTTGTTAGCAAGATCGCAATGCCAACCCCCATTATCACCGCGGCTAATGTACCAAATATAGTTGCACCGACAACTGCCTTCTCAGTGCTTTTTAGTTGTTCGCCGCGCGCCGCCATCAATGCGCTCTCTCGATCTTTAAACGTTTTAACCTGGCCTCTAAACTTGTCAAAATAGACCTTTCCTCTGGCCTCGCCAATTAAGTCTGCCATATCGTCCATGGTCTTCGCATCACCGATTTCCCGACGTAAGTTAATCTGCTCCTTTACCACCAGATCATCCCAATCTGTAATAGTGGTCTCTACTTCGGTAAGTAGATCTACCTGAGCGCGGTTATCAGATACGGTCTGTTTCAGTTTTGTCACCAACTTATAGAAATTGCCCTTTCCACTATTATAGGGATCTAAAAACCCCTCCTGACCAGCCAACAAGTAACCCCTCATACCCGTTTCCATATCGACAGCCGATGCAACAATGTTCTGCGCTGCCGCCATTACTTTATAGGTATGTTCTACACGTTCATTCAGGTTTTTCAGCTCTTGAATGCTGTTACTATTTCTGGCAAGCTCCTGTCGACGCTGCATTAGTTTTCTTTCACGATCAGCAAAGACCCTCATTTGACCTCGAAACTTATCAAAGTACTGTTTTCCCTGGGCCTGCTTAATTACCTCAGCCATATCATTCATTGACTTTGCGTCGCCAATTTCGCGCCTTAGAGCAATGACAGGCTCGGTTACTTCACCGACCCACTGCTCGATATTTTCCGATATTTCACCCAACAATGTCACTTGCGAAGGATTGTCTGAAACAGTTTTCGAAAGATCACTCAATAAGGATTCAAACGTCGCACTTCCATTTCTATAGGGGTCCAGAAAACCGTCTTTACCCGCCAACAAAAACCCGCGCATCCCCGTTTCCATATCAACGGCGGCGGCTTCAATACTTGATGCTTCTGCCAACACCTCATGGGTATGATTCACTGAATTAAAGTTCCCAATTAATGAACTCACGCTGTAATACACGACTAGCGCTACCGCTATCATCAGCGACAATATCACTCCGTAACCACATAACAACTTAGTTCCAAATTTCATATCCGAAAACATATCGCCCCCAATTTTTGTCTCATACTTTTCTCACCACTCCAAAAAAATCGGCATAGAAACTCATGTAACTCCACACCGAAATTCGGAATAAACTCTTAGCGTCAAGATCATCACACACCGCCAAGCATTCCTCGTACCACTAAATATCTGAATATAACCCCCGCGATAGCAGCCAGCCTTAGCCACGAACACAAGCCCCTAATCCTGTCAAACGTGAACTGCCACGAGAATAGGGCGATGTCTTTTCGACAGAAAAATAGATTATTTTCGTATAGTGACGGCACTGACCCGCTGTAGCGGCCGTCTAAATTCTGACGGGGCTCACTACATCAACGGCTTTCCCCAACGGACTCGTTAGCTATTTAACTCGACTTTTTACAGCTACCTTATCGAGGCCGACTTCCCCTAACAGGAACGCAGTGAGCCTAAGAAAAACACCTAGACCAACACTCAATCAATCAATCAATCAATCACCTGGATTGTCGGTAGTTAAAAACCACAACGCAAAGAACAAGCAAGTAATTTCTCCCGCAAATTATACCCACCTACAGTAGATGGCACTGACAGAATAGGAAAATATTCGAGGAAACGGGCCTTCATTTCCTTTGATCACGTAGACCCTGAGCATAAAGTCCCCATTAAGTAATAACTCTTTTTGTGGCAAAGTCAACTTGGCAATATTGTTAGCAAATAAAGTTTTGTCGGCACTAACTTATATTCGAATAAGGAATATAGAAACCCTTACCAGTATAACCACTGCTGACGACGTCGTGCCATCGTACCGGCGTGCTGCAATTTCGCTTATACCCCCTTTTGAGGCACAAATCGGGACTGTCCAGCTAACGGCCATTTCAAAGCCACTGTAACAGCCTCTTTCCCGGCGGTCTCAATGACGAGTTTCCACGCGATTAATACTACAATATCATCCAGATGACAGGATTTTATGCGACGAAAAGCACTATTAGAGGTTACCGTTCTAAAGCGAGCCGTATTCGATCGTCTCGGGAATATAGGCGCGCGCTCCGACATCAATATGGTCGAGAGAACGCTGTTCTTACATAAGATAATCAGACCAGGTTACACTCTCAATCAATAGCAGATACTAAACTGGACCGAACGAATGGCTTTCAACGATAGAGCAACACAACACCCTCTTCTACACCACCCAGACTTACACAACTCAGCATGCTTCTTGATCAATGTTTGCTCTATAGCCAACAGCTTGAAGAACTGCTGAATGGACGATTTCGATCATCTTCCCGACAGAAATAGCTGCTTATTAGCATCTATACCGATGACGCTGACTGGAGTTTGGCACAGCGACTGAGATTCGACCCAAAATCGTGCGAATTGAAAACGCGCCCGGAGTTCAAATTTTAACTACGCCCCAATGCGTATCGCCGCAGGGTTATTGTCAGCATTCTTTGGCAGAACCTGCCCTTCTTTTAGTTTGTTTAGTCGCGCCCGTCCCTTATAATATTGCCTTCTTAAATTGATATTGGCCCAGCGCTCATCTATGTACAATAGTCTGGGGCTACTACAATTACGCGACATTACAATTGGTCGCAACTTTTTTCGTTGTGGCAATTGCTGGCAAGCTAACAACATTCAAGCTGTACTGCCACAGATTTAAACGCAGGCGTTTTACTTCTGGGGTCTTGCTCTAATCCAATCAAAACATTCGCCTCGGGGTAATAGGCCATCACATCCCCTTCGGGCAAGTCAAAGGGATAGACCGTTACGCCTGCCATGCGACCGTAGGGCGAAACAACATCCACCAGCTTGTTATTCAATCCCAATTTGTCGATGGTTTTTTGGCTCAGTAAAATTGACCAGCGGTTATGGGTATTTCTATAGCTGTCTTTTTCTTCATAAACAATGCTATTAAACTGCCCTTCACTGCGTATGCTCATCAGAGTAAAAGGATAATCTGGCTTTTGGTGCGTGGTGAGCATGGAGACAATTTTGAAGTTTGCCTTGCCATCACCGGTAGAAAACTCCGGCCTATGTTTTAGCCGCCCTGCTACATGGAACTCTTTTTTTGCGATGCTGATGTCCGTCAGTAACGCCATCCCCGGCACGGTATTGGCAATCGCCTCACGCACTTTTTGGTGCTCTTTGAACGACTCAAAATCCAAAGGACTCTCTGGCAGCATTTTCTTGGCTAAATCGCTCAATACAACCACTTCTGGACGAGTATTTCTGTGCCGTTTAATACCCCCATCACTAAGCCTTACAAAATTAAACATGGATTCTTGGGTGGTTGGCTGCCACTCTTCATCTCGGGCGGTGACGGGTAAAATCATACATGCGCTGTCGTCCACAGTGTTGACATGCCCCTGATTAAGCGTTGTCGATAAAAACAGTTTAAAATCGATTTTGTCCAACGCCTTGGCAGCCCAGCGAGAGTTTGGTGTGGCACTGTAGAGGTTACCACCCATAATTAACGCGGTCGTAATGGCACCGGTATCGGCGGCCTCAATACAGGCCAGCGTATCCAACCCCTGCTCTTTAGGCAGGGTAATATCAAACTCTGCTTCTATTTTCCTAAAAACATCTTCATTCAACACCGGCTTTACACCGATGGAACCTATACCTTGAACGTTACTGTGACCTCTTAACGGCAGCAGACCCGCCCCAGGCTTACCGATCATGCCCCTGAGCAACGCGAGATTGCTTATGCACTCGATGTTTTCTACCCCGTGCGCATGATGGGTAATTCCCATGCCCCAGCAGAAGACTGCGCTTTTAGATTGTGCGTAAATTTTTGCAACGGCATCGATTGAATCTTTAGATAGGCCCGTTTTCTGTTCAATATCGACCCAGGGCGTAGCCTCTATATCCTCCTTAAATTGCTCGTAGTGATTGGTGTATTGCTCAATATAATCTTGAGATTGACCATTCAGCTCCAGCACCGATTTTGCGATGCCTTTCAATAGCGCGACGTCGCTGCCAATTCTGGGCTGCAAATACTCGCTCGCGATCCAGGTGCCCCCCGACACCATAGATTTCGCGCTTTTAGGTACAGCAAAACGCACCAGCCCAGGCTCTTTAGCGGGATTAATCACTACGACGTTGCCGCCACGATCTCTCACGCCTTTGAGCTTGTGAATAAGTCGCGGATGATTCGATGATGGATTGGCACCAATGACAAAAATTAGATCACAGTGCGACAAATCCTCTAACTCTACCGTTGATGTGCCAGTACCAATGGTTGCGTGCAAGCCTTCACTAGTGGCCTGATGGCAATAGTAAGAGCAGTTATTCACATTATTGGTGCCGTACATTCTGGCTAATAGCTGGAAGACAAATGCCGCTTCATTGGAGGAACGTCCCGATGCGTAAAAGAAACTGCTAGTCGGCGGCGTGTTAATGAATTGTTGCGCGGCATAGTCCACAGCCCAACCCCAGTCGACCTCACGAAATTTATCAGCGTTTTTGTCTTTAAAAAGTGGATTGCCGATACGGCCTAAATGCTCCAACTCGTGACCGGTCAATTCTTGCAGCTCAGGCAGGGTATGCTGGAAAATCTCTGGAGGTATCGCCTCTTGAATATCAGTGGATTGTGCCTGGATACTTTTATTGCACACCGACGGATATTCATTCAGCTCATTGGTCATGCCCCCCAACTGACCACCCATACCCAAGCCACAGGCTTTACAGGTATTTTTAGAGGCCAACGCCTTGCTCGACTTGGCGATGCCGATCTTGCGCAGGGTACTAAGCGTATAGAGTACTTTTTTGGGTCCACCGCCAACAATCATTGCTGCCTTACCTTTAATCGCCATAGCATCGCACTCGGATTTTGACGGATATGCCTATTAGATAATTGTATTTATTAGTTTACCGTATTTGTTAGAAAGGTGGATTGTAAGATGTTCACCAATAGACGTTGAACGAGGCGCGTAGCGATAACGTGATCTTCCGCAGATTCTACCAGTGGCCTGCCGCAACAGTATTCCGGCAAGACAGACTCACAATCTACTGGGCTGTTAGGGTACTAAAATAGTTGATCCGGTAGTCTTTCTGGCCTCAAGATCCCGATGGGCCTGCTGAATATCTGCCAATGCATAGCGCTGATTGATCTCTACCTTTATCGCGCCGCTTTCCAAACGCGCGAAAACGTCGGCCATGCTCTGCCGCATTTCGTCAGTGTCTGCAGTGTAGCTCAACAACGAAGGCCGGGTAATAAACAAAGAACCTTTGGTATTCAGCGTGTGTAAATCCACCGGGGCGGGAGATCCAGAGGCATTGCCAAAGCTTACCATCAGTCCGCGCGGGCGCAGGCAATCTAGCGACATATCAAAGGTATCTTTACCGACACCGTCGTATACCACCGGCAGCATGGCACCCTCGGTAATCTCTCTGACCCGCTCAACCACATTTTCAGTGCGATAGTTCAGCACATGGCTATAACCGTGAGCGCGGGCCAGCTGTGCCTTCTCTTCGGAACCGACGGTACCAATGACCGTCGCACCCATACTGCTAGCCCACTGACCGAAGATTAATCCCACTCCCCCTGCCGCCGCATGAAACAGGCATGTCTCGCCGGGCTGTAAGGGGTAGGTACGCTGCAATAAATATTCGGTGGTTGTACCTTTCAGAGCAACAGCCGCGGCGACGTCCAAATCGATGCTCTCCGGCACTTTTATCAAGCGCGCCGCCGGCAAATTCAGCGCTTGTGCGTAGGCGCCCAAACCGGCGGCGAAGTAAACCACCCGGTCCCCAACCTGCAGATCAACATCGCTGCCCACCGCGCTAACAACCCCCGCGCCCTCAAGGCCGATACCTGTAGGCATTGCCAGCGGATAAAGCCCGCTGCGGTGATAAGTATCAATGTAGTTAAGACCAATGGCCCGGTTCTCCACTGTCACCATGCCCGGCCCGGGCGCATCAACAACAACGTCTCTCAGTTCCATCACTTCAGGACCACCAGCGGTCTCTATTCGCACGGCTGTAACCATTATTTTCCACTCCATACCGTAAAAAGGGATCAGAACACTTTAGTGTGCCACACAGTAGGCACTACTCATTGTAGATAAGGATTCGGTGAAAACGAGCGACCGTCAATACGGATCGATGCTGTAGACAGCACAAGCTTCGTGCACCGCGGGTGGGAACTTTAGTGTTAAAACATCGCCGCATATTAGTTGGCACCGGGTAAACAAAGAACAAGGCCCTCTCATTGTAAGAGTGCCTCGATCAATGTGTCACGCTAATATCGGCTTAACAACAAGTCACGCTGCCATAATAATTCTTTAGGCATATGATCCCACAGTTTCAAGAACAAGCCTTCGTGACTAAGCGCCTGCGCCTTTAATGCGTCACCGTCGACTTTCATCAGCTCGTCCCACTGCTCTTCCGTGAAGTCCAGCCCATTCCAATCGAGGTCCTTATAGTTGGGCATCCAACCCAGTGGCGTTTCTTTGGCTTGGGCTAAACCGTTAACACGCTCAACAATCCATTTCAGCACCCGCGCATTTTCTCCAAAACCAGGCCATAAAAACTTACCCGCCTCATCTTTGCGAAACCAATTGACATGGAAAATACGCGGCGGTTCATTAATGATTCGGCCCATTTTCAGCCAGTGGCGGAAATAGTCACCCATGTGGTAACCACAGAAGGGCAGCATAGCAAAGGGATCCTGCCGCAGACTGCCGATTGCACCCTCGGCGGCTGCAGTTTGCTCGGAACCTACGGTGGCCCCCATATAAACACCGTGCTGCCAGTTGAAGCTCTGGTAAACCAGCGGTATGGTACTCATGCGGCGACCACCAAAAATCATCGCGCCAATTTCCACACCATCGGGGTTTTCCCAATCGGGGTCGATAACTGGGCAATTTCTGGCCGGCGCGGTAAATCGTGCATTAGGGTGTGACGAGGGGGTTTCGCTGTCTGGTGCCCAGTCATTGCCCTTCCAGTCGACTAAATGCGCCGGGGCCTGTTTTGTCATACCCTCCCACCAGATATCACCTTCGTCAGTCAATGCCACGTTGGTGAATATAGTATCGCGAGCACAGGACTCCATGGCCATGGGGTTGGTATCCATGCCCGTTCCCGGAGCCACCCCAAAAAAGCCCGCTTCCGGATTAATGGCTCGCAACTTACCGTTGCCATCCGGTTTGATCCAGGCAATATCATCACCGATACAGGATATTTCCCAACCCTGCTGTTGCAGTTCTGGCGGCGGGATCAACATCGCAAAGTTGGTTTTACCACAGGCACTGGGAAAAGCTGCCGTGACATAGGTTTTGTTACCAGAGGGATCTTTCACCCCCAAAATCAACATATGTTCGGCCAGCCAGCCCTCATCCCTAGCAATGGTACTGGCAATTCGCAGTGCAAAGCATTTTTTACCTAGCAGCGCATTGCCACCATAGCCCGACCCAAAACTAAGAATCGTTTTCTCTTCGGGAAAATGCGCAATATAGGTATTTTCTGGATTGCAGGGCCAGCTAACATCGTCCTGCTCTGAGAGCACCGGCTGCCCCACCGTATGTACACAGCGCACATAGTCGCTGCTATCACCTAACACCTCTAATACTTTTGGCGATACCCTAGCCATAATCCTCATATTGGCAACAGCGTAGGCGGAGTCGGTGATCTGAATACCGATCTTGCCGATGGGTGAGCCAATGGGCCCCATGCTAAATGGAATGATGTACAGCGTACGACCGCGCATAGCGCCGTCGGACAGCCCATTCATCTTCTGCTTCATGTCCTCGGGCGCCATCCAGTTGTTGGTAGGCCCGGCATCATCTTCGGCCACAGAACAGATAAACGTGCGGCTCTCTACTCGGGCAACGTCCCGTGGATCACTGCGAAATAAGTGGCTATTGGGGCGCAAGTCTTCGTTGAGTTTGACACAATCACCACGACTGACCATCATCGCCATCATCGCCGCGGCCTCTTCTTCAGAGCCGTCGACCCAGTGCACCCGCTCAGGCTGTAGTAATGTAACCATGCGCTCAACCCAACGCAGAATGTCTTTGTTGGCGGTCAGTGGCTCATCGCGTAAAGGATAGCTGCACAAAGGCGCAACGGTCTTGAAATCTGAGGCTGTATTCATATTGGCATTACCTATTTCAATGTTTGTTCATTATATTGGATTAAGGCCTACGCTGTAATTTCGCATAGGCTATTGCCAGACTAGCTACACCCACAGTGCGGGCGGTAAATGCCGCGCCCTTACAACCTATAGTTATATTTATAAATCAATTAGTTAAGTGACAAAACAAGTATCTAGCGACAAACAAAAAGCCCCGCTGAGACGCATTTAACGCTACCCTCATCCGGCCATCATTGTGCCAGAGAGCGACAAAGTAATTCAAGGACGCACTGCAGAATTTGTTGATAACTGCTTACCCCCAAATACCAACCCAAAACCCCAATAGAACCCTTCCAAGGTGAGGCTCAATGCCTTGCCATGGCCTGCTGAATAACGTCACTAGATTATTGGCTTGTTTAACTATTCGCCGGTCGACTTTAAAACCCGGTCATTATAGCGGTAGGACACCGACCATCAACTGATAAGACGTTGTTTATTGTATGCCGCGGATTAGCATAAGCGGGGCAGAATGACTCTTCATCCACAATGCACTACTCACCCTCGCTTACCCAATATTGGCCAAGGGCTGTTCACTACAATGTTCAAACAACCAATTTTAACCGTCGACATTGATCAGAAATTGTATCTCAGGCCAAGCCGGTAGCTACGAGGCTCTTTCGCTCGACTGACACGGCCTTCGTCGGGACCCAGTCCGGCAACATTGGTACCGTAGTAGTAGACGATGTCTTTGCCATCGCTATCGCTCGCATTGAGAATTTCTCCGTAAACTGACAGGTCACCAAAGGTACGAGCAGCGCGAATATTCACACTGGTGACCGAGTCAGCCCGCTGTGAATCATCCGGCAACAGCGCGTATTCACCCAGATAACGAACCCTTGCACTAACATCCCATTCGCCGTAGGTTATGGTGAAGCCAACTTGTCCTGAATCTTCGACAGAACCATCAACATGGTCTTCACCGGCAATCTCGGGATCGGTAAAACGGGCATCACTGATGGCATAAACGGCATCGATCGCCAACCAGTTACTGGGCTGCCAAAACGCAACGATTTCAACACCCTCGCGCTCAGAGCCGCCTTTGGCTTCTACCGAATTATCGTCGCCAACGAAGACTAATTCACTGTCCAAATTTAGCCACCAGAGAGTTGCTGTCAGCCGTAATCCACCAAATTCATAGCGCAGTCCGGTTTCGTAACCGATACCTTCAGCCAGACCCTCTACCGGATCTGTGTCATTGACTACACCGCGAGCATCATTAGAGTGGAAGCCCCGCCCCCAGTTTGCGTAAAGCTCTATCGCATCGCTGAGCGTATAGGCCAAGGCCAGTTTTGGCGAGAGCAAACTGTCGCTGGCGTGGCCAGCTTCGCTCAAACCATTCTTGTCGCCAACATCAAAATCGTAATAATCAACACGCAGCCCGGGACTTATGCGAAAGTCGTTAGTGACTTGCCATTCCACGTCGCCGTAGATGGCAACAGAGCCTTCTTCAATGGCATTCTGGGCGGCGCCACCGGCGTGAGACACACCGACATTGTCGATATCATCGTAGCGAAACTCAACACCAGCCCGAGTAGTGAGCCCTTCAGTTAACTGATAGCTATGTTCCAGATGACCACCCATGATGGTGCGCTTATCAAATTGATTAAGTGGGGCGTCGTAGGTGGGGTTTGAAGACATTTCCCAGTCGTAGCTTTGCAGGTATAGTGCACCTTCCCAGCTGTCGGTTTCCAGTTGCACTGTGGCTATCCAGCGATCCGTTTTTCCGTCGGCGTCATACAGAGAGCAAAAGGCGTTTTTACACACCACATCACCAATATCCAGCCCCGGCGCAGCAACTATAGCGGTTGCACCGATGGCGCTCTCTGGCACTTGCTCAGTGGGATTCCAGCGCGCGCTATAACCGGACAACGAGGCACTTACTGTACCCAGTTCAGTGTCTTGAATGTATTTAATCCACAGCGACTTGTGATCCAACTCTTCAGCTGACTGCCAGCGGCCGTCGTAGGCTTTGTGCTGAGCAATACCCGTTAGCGTGCCATCACCTATCGCGATGCTGCTGCCAACCGCCAATCGCTGCCAGCCGTTACTACCGCCCTCGGCGGAGATAAAGCCCTTCTCAAAACGATCGATACTATGCATTTGTGAACGACCGGCCATCGAGAAATCCCCGGAGTCGGCGTTGTATGTACCTTTGCTGTAATCGATGCGCTCGACCGTCTCCGGGATTAGTCCATTGACGTCTAGATAGCCCTGACCGTGGCCGTGAGAGCGTAAGTTTATCGGCACGCCGTCGATGCTATTGGTAAAGTCGGTACCGTGGTCCAAGTTAAAGCCGCGCATAAAATACTGATTAGCCTTGCCCGAGCCAGAGTGTTGCACCGCCACCATACCGGGAACAGCTTCTAATAATTCGGCGACCTGTAACAAGGGTCGGATCGCCAAGTCAGCACCGCCCACCGAGCCTTCACTAGCCGCTGCGGCTTCACCAATTTGATGGGTTGCACGCCCAAATACAACCGTTTCTTCGATCATCCGCGCCTGTTCTTTATCGGCTTCCTGGGCAAGAATTAACCGCGGCATCAAGGTCAATAATGCGACAAACAGCGTTAGGGTGTTTTTAGTGATTGTTGAAAACGTATTCATATTGCGCCTATATAAAGGGCAGTGCAGCCTGTTTTTGAGCGCCAGATAGTACCTTAATCCAACATACGCCTCCAGAGCTAACAGGCTTGCTAATGGTTACCAAAATGTAAGCACCGCTCGTTCACACTGCGAGATAGCAGCTGGGGCCCGCCCTATCAGGGCTCACAACACAGCATTAGGCTTATGTAATTAACGTACTAAAAAGCCAGAAGCCAAAGCAGCCACAAGAGCGGCGACATGACCCCACTAGTCAGAGCCGTTATAATGTATGCCAACAGTCAATCAAACCCCAGCTAATCAGATCTATGGCAAAAGACTCTCTCTCCCGCAGCGCTCTTATGCGCAGCCTCACTGTTTCCGTCGCCGGGGCCCGCGCCGGTAGCGCACTACTTGCCGATAAAGCATTGAACAAGATTGTGCCCTGGCGCAATTCAAATCCGCTACTGGCCAAAGAAGCCAAGCGCTTTGTCGCTGAACTGGGTCGACTAAAAGGCAGCTATGTTAAAGTTGGCCAGATGCTCGCCATGTTGGGCGAATACATGCTGCCCGACGAATTAACTCAGGCACTGCACACCCTGGAGTCTTCCACGCAAGCCCTGTCCTGGCAGCAAGTGCAGTCAACCTTGCAAGAGCGCCTAGGCAGCAAGCTCGAGGAACTCGATGTCGACCGAGAACCGCTGGGCGTTGCCTCTTTGGCGCAGGTTCACCGCGCAACTATCATCGCCACCGGCGAACAAATCTGCCTCAAACTGCTTTATCCCGGGGTAACAGAAACGCTGGAAGCAGACTTCAATGCCGTTGTGCGCATGCTGCGAATGACCCATTGGATCAAACTATCCCGGGATCTCGATGAGTGGCTAGCCGAAATCAAACAACAACTAATGCTCGAGGTCGACTACCGACGCGAAGCGGCTGTCATGGAGCAAATGGCAACATTGGTGCAGGGCGACAAGCGCTACCGGGTACCCAAACTGTATGCAAACTACTGTAGCGACGCCATCATCGCGATGGAATATATTGCTGGCGAGTCGGTTACCAGTGACAAGGTTACAGCCCTTAGCCAGAATCGGCGCAATGCCATTGGCAGCAGCATGCTCGACCTATTTTTCTTTGAGGTTTATCAATGGCAACTGATGCAGGCCGATCCCAATTTTGGCAACTACAGTATCAGCATTGGCGCTCAGTCTGACCAGTTAGTCTTGCTGGATTTTGGTTCTGTGCTGTGCCGAAGCCCCAGCTTTTTTACTGCCCTGGGCGATACTATCGCCGCCGCACACAGCAATAATTTGCCAGGCATCAGCAGTGGCTTAGTGGCACTGGGCTGTCTTCGCCCCGAAAGCTCCGATGAAGCCATCGCCATTTTCACTGAATTTTGCGTTGCAATTATGGAGCCCATGCGCGATGCCAACACCATCCCAGAACAACACCTAAACCAGAACGGCGACTATCTTTGGAGCCAATCCAAGTTGATGAAGCGTGCAGCACGGGTTGCCAACAAGTCTTTATTCAGCAAGGATTTTAGCTTGCCGTCGCAGCAGTTTTCTTTTGTCGCCAGGAAGTTAATCGGTGTATTTACGTTTATTTCAACGCTTAAGGCTGAGTTTAATGGCGCACCGCTGTTAATCGAACACTTGAAAACCGAAGGAGAATCGACTCATCCGTCGATAGGCTCCCGCTAGACATTCCCGCCGCGCGCAACACTGATGTCCATATCGAGTTCGTTAGCCAACCCCGCACCGGCAACTGTCGCGATAATGCTTATAGCAAGAGCGCACAGCTTTCCCCTACTGCCGACTTACTCATCCTGTACGCCCCCTCAAAAGTAGTGTGTGATATGACATCTCATTGAGTTGTAATAACTGCTTTACATAGCTATTCCAATGGGTGAAAAGCCACAGTAATTATGGTGTTTTCGCCCGAAACACCAACACTACATTACCCGGCATTTGCTTAAATGAACGGTAGCCACTATTGACCACGATATAGCCGTGCCCCAGTACTGGACCGGCACTATCGAGGGAGCCACCATGACCCTCAACGCCGTTTACCGTGTCGAAGTAGCGCACCCTATCGTATTCCCACAGTAGCGAGCCGTCGCCAGTGGCAAAGGCTTTTACCTGGCCATTAAGCGTACCCGCCAGCACAAAATCGTCAGTGGCAACCGGTGCGCTGGAAAAACCAAAGGCGAAATTACATTCCGGCCAAACTTCGGTTTTTTTGCCGCTAAGGGGAATATAGCTTGCCTCACAGCCACGGCGGGCTAAGTGGCGCCAGATAATTTCACCGCTGTTAATGTCCAGTGCCACCACCCCAGGCTTGGGCTGATAGTCCCAGCCGGCAATAGGTAGCTCAGGATCCGCGGCGGCAACAAACAAACGGTCCTTAACCAGGGTCATACCCCAGTGAATACCCCCGAGTGGAGTGCCCCCTGCCGCCTGGGTGTTCCAGATAACGGCGCCTTTATTATCGGGATCTAGCGCCCAAACATCGCCGGATTTTTGCCCCGCTAGCAAAATATCCTTGCCCTCGCTGTTTTGGGTGATGATGACCGAGGCACCAAAATCGAAGTCAGGGCCCGACTGTTCTGGACAGTTGGGACCATTCACCCCGCCCTTTAAAAAACTGTTACAGGCCATATTAAAGGCATCACCGGCCAGCGCTTGAAACACCCACATTTCTTTGCCGGTATCCAAATCGATCGCAATAATGGCGTCACTGGTAGCCGTAGTCGGCTGCGAATAGTTTTCACCGGTGCCCACGTACAACACGTTGCGCTTTTCGTCGATCGCCGGGGTGGTCCAAATCGGCGCACCGGAGGGGCCCCACAGTGCGGTACCAAGGCTGTTTTTTGCGCCAGTGAGTTTTGCCTCTGCCATGGTGTGGTAAGTCCAGAGTATGTCGCCGCTGTTAATATCTAGCGCGCGCACGCCACCGTGTTGCTTACAACATTGGTAGTTGGGGTTGCCTGCCATGCCCACCTCGAAGTTGGATATAGGTACAAACAGGCGTTCGCCATGCAGCACTGGTGATCCGGTGATGGTGGAGCCATTGGAGAGCTTTACCGACTTACTCCAAATAAGCGAGCCATCGACGGCGTCGAGTACCTCGACCTCTCCCCTACCCGAACCATAAAATAGTATCACCCGGTCGCTACCGGGCACAGTACCCAAACTCAGCGAAGTGCGAATACGGGTTTCACTGTGGTATGTCCACTGCAAGCAACCACTGGCCAACTCAAAGGCGTACACCACTCGTACATCGGGCACGCTGACAAATAGACTGTGCTCGGTGATGACTGGCTGCGCGCGCATACTGCGCCCCCCCCGGAAAAGCAATGGCGTAGGCCAGCTCCATCGCGGCCAAATCATCGATGCTGACCCCGGCCTGTCCCGGCGACTGATAGCGGTGATTATCGTTGCCAAACCCCCAGCCAGCCACTGCGGGCTTGGCCACCGATGCGGTACCTGGGGTTTTACACAAAGCCGCTGTTTCCCAGGCGTAGGGATCGATTTCGGCGCTGCCCAGATAATCGACCAGCGCTTGGCGCTGCTGCACACTGAGGTCTATAGCCTGCTGTTTCATCTTGCCCTCGGTGAGCACATAGGTCAGCGAATCTTTACTCATGCCCAGTAATGTACTGAGTTCGGGCGCGCGAATATTGGGATTGCCATGACAGCTGGCGCAGGTTTCCTCGTAGATTTTTTGGCCATCAATGACAGTCGCAGCTGCCCACAGAGGCGAGGTAACTAACAGGCATAGTGTCGTCAAAGCATACAATGCTATCCGATCGCTGCGAGAAGAAGATGACATTGGCAATCCTTGTATTTTTTTACGGCAGCTGCCGGCCGCCTATTACCCCGAGGAAGGTTGAGTTAACAACACAGGATTGGGAAGAACAATAGCGTATTCTATTCATCGAAATTTTGTAAGGGTTGGCGGAAACCCATGCCGGATTCACTGGCACAGGCGAATGACCATCTGTTAATAATAACGCTGCGGAAAAAAAACCGTGTACGGTTCCTCATTACTACGGCGTCTATAGCATCGACTTTCGAAGGTCTGCACAACTGAGACTGGGCAGCAATCCATATCCCGTGAAAACTCACCGGCACCCTATGCTCCAGCATGGCATGAGCTATAGGGCCCGCTGCAATGTTTTGGGCATTGAACACCGCCGATCGGCTGTGGTCGCCTAACTCATCGTAAACCGACGACAAGATATATCCCTCACCCTCAGCCGCGGTCTCTGGCACAAACACTGGCTCATGAACACTGCAATGGGCGCCAAAACTGTAGTTTGTCATGGTGTCACTGGTAAAATTGTAGTGGCTAATCGCTCGCTGAAAAGGGTCGCCACCGCCACTGGCAAAATAGCCGTGCTGAATATCAGTCATGGCGTAGCGCTCGTCTATGCGCGGATACTCACACACTTCTTCGCTCAAACGCCGATGACTGACACTGGGCTGTCCCGACAGTGACAGCTGTCAACGGGTCAGAAACGTGTGATTCGGCTCAGTTTTATCCATACTGCCGTCGGTGCGTGGAAACACCGGCTCCGCCTGTTCGCACAGATCAATGGCAATACCATCACCACTATCCCAGGCATTGAATTTGCCGTCGGGATAGTTGGCAAAACCAATGATTTCACCGCTGCGGGGATCTGTTTTCGGGTGGGCAGTAAAGTTGCCGTCACTGCCCAGTACATAGCTGCCCCGAGTGGCTAGGGTCTGCGGGTCGATCTCGATCGGCGCGTGCCCCTCTTCCAAACACAGTAAACGCCCGTTTAGCCACAGTAAATTGGTATTGGTACGCTATTAGTGGCCACACCCAGCACACTGGGGTCGTGCTGCCGGGGGTCACCGGTGGTGGAAAATAGCGCCCGCCCCGCCTCGCGTTCCAATTGCCATTGGCGGGTTCTAACCCATCGGTTGCGATAGGCCACCCGCCCCTGATCAATGTGGAAAGCGTGTACCATACCGTCCCCCATCAATGGATTGTAGTATCCACGAGGTCGAAATTGTGGGTTGGGGCCAATACGATACAAACTGCCCTTTAGCTGAAGCGGCCAATCACCCTCTACAAGTAAATGATGGTAGTCGCACACCATTGGCGTCGGCTTAAAACCTGCGCTTTGCAAAATGTCGCTGGCTGTAGGAACAGGCAAACTATCAGGAAAAAAGGTTTTTTTCAGTCTTGTATTAATTTGGAATTGGCCTCTATTGGAGGTTCTCCGCATTGTATTTATTGCATTGAAGATCAATAAAAGCAAAGCCGGCAAGATTAAAACCCATTATGATAATACCTACCCATAACTAATAACCGAGTTATAAAACAGCGATGACTGCAATTTTATGCTCGATAAACCAGGAAACAACATGACTGAAAAATCTAACATCCTAATAGTCGAACGAAAAGGCGATGTCGAATGGCTTACCCTCAATCGACCGGACAACCTCAATGCACTAAACCAAGATATGATTGCGCAATTACGCGGGTATTTTGAAGAAAAATACCACGATGATAAAACCCGCATAATCGTTTTACGTGCCGCCGGTCGCGCATTCTGTGCCGGTCTGGACCTCAATGACTCAACGAATGTATCGAGGGGTGTTGAGCAAGGTTTGCAGGGGCAAAAGAATATTTCCGACATTTACAAGGCCATGCGCCGTTGCCCTCAGCCGGTTATTTCACTGGTACAAGGGGCCGCTTGCGGTGGCGGGTTTTCTCTGGCGCTGGCATCGGACATACGTATTCTGGGGGAAAGTGCCAAGATGAACGCTGCCTACCTCACCATCGGTACCAGTGGCTGCGATATGGGGTCCAGCTATTTTCTGCCGCGCTTGGTGGGTACCTCACTGGCTTCTGAATTACTACTAACCGGACGTTTTATCTATGCAGACGAGGCCCTACAACACCGCCTGGTCTCCAAGGTAGTACCCGATGATGAACTTGAGAGCGCAGCGCAAGAAATGCTGACGCCAATGTTAGCCGCGTCAAAAATGGGGTTGCGGCTAACCAAAGATGCCTTAAACTTTTCTGTCGACGCCTCTAGCATGGAAGCGGCGATGGCCATGGAAGACCGACAGCAAATACTGTTGGTACTAGCCGACAGTGAGTTTAGAGAACGCGGTAAGAAGTTTAAAAAGTAATAGTCTACTAGCCCTACCACTGCCTGCTAGGGTGGTGGGGTAATAGCTTGCCGGTTATTGGTCGTTGCCAACAAGCTCCGCCGACGCATAGCCTGGCGGTCGAAGAGTGGCTGGGAACGACCGGGTTAAATTTGCGGCGCCACAGCTAGCCTATTTACTTGCCCACGGCGATGGCATCAAATCGCAACCTTCGCAGGGGCGCGAAACATCATTTTTTGCCCGTACCTTATAGATAAAATTCCGACACACTTTATTGGACTGCCACACCGTATTCATATCGGCCTTGGCCGCAGCCACATCAGCTTTTCCGTAAACAACACCATAGAGAAACGAAAAAGCAGTGGCCCGCGCGCTCACCTGACAATGCAGTAGTGTTTTTTTACTGATATTGCGCTGCATAGAATCGCCGAAGGCGTAAAGGTCCTCTGGCGGAGGGGGTGTCGAAGGCTACGGGGACAGCATATATGCCAATGCCAGACTCTTAGTCTGGCATTGTGGTGGCCGCAGCTAACGCGCATTATTATGTTGATGCTACGTCCAGTATTTCATTAAGCACGATTTAGCTATAAGATCGCCACAGCAAAAAAGTGCCTCATTCCCCGGACAGCCATTTCAGCCAATAACCCTGACCATGTATAACTTGCGACCGGCAGGGCAAACCGGCATAGCGCTTTTTACCACCGTAATGCAAACAAATTCAAGGTATCCCGTGCATGAGCGATTTTGACACAGAAACAAGCCTAACCCAGATAGACGATACACACTGGCAGGGCATGTTAAGCGACCAGTGGAATATTGGCGACAACCCCAATGGTGGTTATCTCTTGGCAACAACCGTGCGCGCTATGGCGCGCTTGTTTCCAGAGTTTCCGATTCCCGTTAGTGTGACCAGCCACTATCTGCGCCCCGGCCTATCGAATAAAGCCTGTTCAGTCGAGGTAGAACTGGTGCGCCGCGGCAGAACCTTGGGCACCGCTACTGGCCGCTTGATTCAAGAGGGGAAAACCCGATTAACAGTGATAGCCGTATTCGGTCTGGCCACCGAGGAAACATCGCACAGTGTGCAGCTAACACGCAGTGCACCACAAATTCCGCCACCGGATCAATGCGTACAACGCTCTGGTGATCAGCAGGGTGTAATATTACCTATTCGCGCCCGCCTGGACATGCTGCTACATCCCGAGCAAGCATTGGCAGGACAGGCTAACGAAGCAAGAACCTCTGGCTGGATTCGTTGTGCGGATCAGCGTAAACCCGACTGTTTGTCGCTATTGACGTTTAGTGATGCCTTTCCGCCCTCAGTGTTTGGACTACTGGGCAATATCGGCTGGGTTCCCACCGTAGAATTAACCGTGCATGTCAGGCGACAACCGGTTGCAGGATGGATTTTGGGGGAGTTTGTCACCGAGGATTTACAAGACGGAAGAATAATCGAATCGGGATGTCTATGGGATGAAGACGGTCATCTAGTCGCGCAATCACGGCAAGTAGCACTGCTTTTACCCAGCAATTAACTCCCAAAACACTGACAGCCCACATGCATTAAGCGTACAAACACGCCACCCCTTGGCGCAGATCCAGTCGGGGAAAATAATGGCGTGTATGGTGGGCACGGGCAACAGTACAGTTTTCCTTTGTTCCCAGACTAAAAGCCTCGTATCTCTCTGTCCGAACGCAATTGCGCCAAAATCAGAATTTCGTGTGTTCTCGCTCTGTATGACAACACCTAATTTTCTGTCGTCAGATATTGTTAGTGTGGCTGATCAACTGATACCGTAAACTGCGTATATTCAACAAGCCACCCATTCAATAACTACGAACATCATGTAGCATTAGTTGTCTCTTCGATACTTTCATCTAGCTTAAAAAAACTAACAACTTGGTAGAGATTGGCTGATTGAGCCTGCATTTCTTCTGCAGTCGCCGCCAACTCCTCAGATCCCGCCGCATTTTGTTGGGTGACTTTATCTAATTGCTGCATAGCACCGGTAATTTGACCAACACCTGACGACTGCTCCCCTGAGGCAGCCGTTATTTCTTGCACCAGTTCTGCCGTCTTTTGAATATCAGGTACCATTTTCCCCAACAGCCGCCCGGCTTCCTCAGCCACCGCAACACTATCGGCAGTCAAGGTGCTGATCTCGGAAGCCGCCACCTGACTTTTTTCAGCCAACTTCCGAACTTCGCTTGCTACTACAGCAAAACCTTTGCCGTGCTCACCGGCACGTGCTGCCTCAATCGCGGCATTTAGCGCCAGCATATTGGTTTGATAAGCAATGTCTTCAACAATTGAAATTTTCTCGGCGATCTGGCGCATTGCCAAGACCGTTTTCTCAACAGAATCACCGCCTTGCTTTGCAAAACTGGCGGATTCGCTGGCGATACTGTCCGTCATTGATGCGTTGTCACTGGTCTGACCGATGGAGGCGCCCATCTGCTCAACTGAAGCACTGGTTGTCTCAACACTGGCGGCCTGCTCGCTGGTAGCACTACTGAGTGAATTTGCGGTATCACTGACTTGATTGGCAGCCGACGAAATCTGCTCCGAGTTATTTTGTATATCTTCTACAACTCGAGTGAGTTCTTGCTGCATGAGCAACATGGCACCGTATACACCCACTTTTTTCTTCGGGTCTATACCACTTAAATCCATACTGAGATCACCACTGGCAATACTCTCAGCCAGCACTCGCACCTCAGACGGGTCGGCACCCAATTGTTTCATCACACTTCTACCAAAAAATACCGCGATAGTGATAATAAAGCAGGCGGAAATGGCCATTGCAATTAAAATGGCTAACCGTAATTCGGTTACAACACTAAAAACCTCTTCCTCATCCATTTCGGCGATAACAACCCATTCCAAGCCATCAATCATCAACGGTGCGTAGGCCGAAAGCACCGCTATACCTCGATAATCAGCTGTTATTTCTATTCCTGTGTTACCGGACACGGCAGCTTTAGCAGTGGCACTTTCAATTTTTTTGCTCAGTATGGTACTCGCTTCAGAAAATCGCGACTGTGATCGCATAGAAAAGTCAGGGCCCACCAAATAGACCTCGCCCGAGTCGCCCAAGCCTTCTTTGACCTCCATCCGGCTATTGATTTCTTCGACAGGAAGTTGAAACACCAATACACCAATATTCTCACCATTCTCAACGATGGGTGAAGCAATAAATGATGCCGCCGCACCATAAGAGGGCGCATAGCTTTCGAAGTCTTCGATGTACGTTGCATCCTTTGAATCAGCGCCGCTTGCCTCCCGAACAACCCTCGCCAAAGCACTGTTTTTATAAGGCCCCGAGTGCAAATTGGTGGCGTAATCGACTTCTTTAAATACGGAGTAGACAATATCGCCACTATCAGGATCAACCAAGAAAATATCGTAATAACCGAACTTTTCCTGATAGCTACGCATCATCGGGTGGTAAGCTGTATGGGTTTTTGCGTAATAGGATTCATTTCCAGCATCGACCAACAAGCCTTTTTCCCCATTGGCATAATTATTATTGGCAATATACACATACTGCGCGATTAGGCCTTCGTCAGAGCTAGCCGCCAATGTGTCGATAGAAATATCGTTCCCAGTCGCAGCCGCATATTTGCCGCCAAACTCGTCACGTAAAAAATCTTGCACCGCTCCCTTATAATCTTGCAGCATCGAGCTATTCACTTTCAGGTCTTGGGCCAACGAATAAAAGCCCTTTTTACTTTCGCGCATCATATCAATTGTCATTTGATCCTCAGATAAGGTAATGACTTGATTTTTCATCTGCCGGAAAAATTTTTCAATCTCGGACTTTTTAACTGTTCGGAGAGATTTTAACTGGTCAAAGCCTTTTTCATGTAACGCCATTTTTGCGCCATTGAGCGCATAAAACCCGGTACCGACAAGAGGTATTAGACCTGCCACCAACATAGAAAATATCAACATCCAGCGCATTTCGATATTTTTCATTTCTCTCTCCAGGACAAGCTACGCAAGTAATCTAGATGACTGAGAATAACTGACTTTTATCTTATTCCTTTTTCAAACTCACTGCTAGCCACTTTCCACAACTCAGCACTAGTAATATATATTCAAAACCTGAGAATTCTACTGCGCGAATCATCGGCAAAGACAGAATAAACATTATCGTTAGTCACTATTAGAAATAAGAAAGCCCCCCGTTATTAACAAAAAGCAGTCCATAAATCGAAAAAAATTGAAATATATGCTGTAAATTGAATCGCATCCATTCGAAACCGTTAGAACCCACATAACTCCCCAGCGAACTTTATATTGTTTGTCGGCTCAGATTATGGCGCAACATACTGGAATTCAGCTGCAAACTACCAACAAATACGATAGCCACTCCCGGAAGACTCTGTCAACAGCACTCCCGCAGCTGCATATTGCACAACCAAAATAGTGTTAGGCACAGAAATCAGTACAAGACAGTGCCCGCCGCCACCGACAGTCGAGAGTGACAAGAAAATAATAGGCATCACAGATAGCACCTACTTCCCACATATTATTGTCGGATGGCACTATAGATACTCGTCTTAATAAAATTACCCAGCAATATATATGTATGGGGATATTTTGGACTTTCCGTATAAATTTATTCTCTGCGCCCCCTCATACAAAGCTCTGTCGGCGCCTTGATAAACACAGGTTACTGTCACACCCTTGCCTGGAACGATATTATCCAGCAATAACAGAGCGTGCCCACAGTGATTTTATCGACCTCTTATTGATAGAGTTTACTGACAGGTCTTGTTTTTAATCGAAGGCCCTGGCATTTTTCAAACCCAACCGGCCCGAGGTAATGGCGGCGACATTCTATCCTGACAGCCATAATACCACCTTGATTAACAACATCGAAAAACAGAGAATTAAACCCGTATAAGGTATCCAGCTAGGGAAATGTACGGTCTGTAGCGCAGCGGATTTTACCGCGATAGAAGTACCGGAGCGAGCCTTGTTCAAGCGGATAAGCGCGAAGTTCACCAGTGCAAACACGCACAGTACAATGGTACTAGTCAGCTCAGCTAATCTACCCAGCGGAAATACCAGCGCCAGCAACAAGGTAATGGCAGTACACAGCAAGGTGGCCAACAGCGGCGTCGATGTTCGCCGATTGATCTCTGCCCAAACCGGTGCTAGCAGGCCCCGGGTAGCCAGTCCATAGATCACCCGAGAAGCCATGATTATTTGCACTATGGCGCCATTTATCACCGCTACAAGGCTTATTGCGCTAATCCAAACGACCGCGTTACCGCTGCGCTGCACCACATCAGCCAGCGGCGCCGCGCTCGATGACAATTGCTGTGGTGTCAGCACCGAAAGAGCGGCCACTGCCACCACAAAATAGAATAGCGTCGCGATCACCAGTGCCGCTACGATGGCCACAGGCAGTACTTTTTCAGGCTGTTGTATCTCTTCGGCGATATTCACCATATCTTCGAAGCCGATATAGGCATAAAAGGCGAGAAAGCTGCCCAAGAGCAATCCAGCGACAACAGAACCGTCAAAGCCGCTTCCAGCAGTGGGCCCAGTGAACATTGCGGTGATGGGAAAACCGAGTATAGAGTTCCGAGCAACAAACACTACATAGATTAAGCCTGCAACTTCCAGCAAAGTGATTACAGCAACGACCCAGGCCGACTGCTCGATCCCCCATAGCGCAACCAGCCCGACAAGCAGCAGAAAAAAAGTGATTATCACAGCCGAGGACAGCGGGAAGAAAATCTGCGCATAACCGACCACCCCCGTAGCCATAGTAGCTGCGGACACTATGCCGGTGGCAACTACCATAAGCCCCACCAACTTGGTCAGAGACCTACGAGCGAAGGCCTCATCGATATATACCGCTTCGCCGGCACTTTTCGGAAAGCGGGCCCCCAGTTCGGCATAGCTAAAAGCAGAAAATAGGGCAATCAGGGCGGCGACAAGGAACGATAGCGGTGCCGCATAACCTGCTGCCGCAGCCACTTCACCGATCAATACATAAATACCGGCACCCAATATGGAACCGACACCATAAACGGTAACTGCCGTCAATTTTAGACTGCGCTTCAACTGGGGCTTTTTTTTCATACCTATCGCTATTCGAAATGACTCCCACTACGGCGCTAGAACTATGGGCGATGCTTAAAGAAAATGATTAAATGCTGATCCGCCAAAAATGCGCGCGCCTTTGCCATTTTGCAGCAGACAGTATCAGCAGGCATCATTGAAACTGCCCCCAATATCAGACTCCATCCCCCAACCCCACTTTTAGATCACGTAACACGTAGCAACAATGACTTTCCCAGCACGCAACCCTACCGCCATTGTGCTCGACATTTCAACTCGCCTTAATCGGTCAACCTTAATTATGGGTTCGCACTGAACAATACCCAATATTAAGCCCTCTAGAAATAGACTTGAGAAGTCACAGGGATAGCATTATAGGTGACGGACATAAATGCAAGCAGGCGTCACCGGTAGTATTGCCGACATTGACTTACATCAAAAGAGCTCATCCCGGCTACTACCACTAGCCCCGATACTTCTCGAATACTCGCGCTGAACAGGTCCCGTGGCGTCACTCAGCGCTAGCGGTTGTCTCCAACACTATTTTTTACACAGCGGACAAACCAGGCACAAATTCGGAGGTGCCGAGTATTAGGATTAGCAACTGCGCTGTTTATCTCAATGAACTGCGCTAGGAAAGGCCCGCATTCAATACCAAAAAACTGCACATGATGTTGTGGCATTACCGTACGCCTTAACAACCAGTACTCCACGGTTACCGCCAAATGCTTTGCGCCATTACGCGGCCAAGCTTTAAAAAAATAAATATTGAAAAAGAAAACCCTTCGTTACGCTGAGGGAAATTAGTCAGGCCCTAAGATTCATACCTTGCTTAGTAGTGACCTATGTTACCTCAGCAGCCTGCGGCAGAGGCCCCAGCTCACCGAGGGATCTTACTTTCCTGAGGGTATAACACAGACGGCTCGCTATGGTCATCAGTTTCCCTGGTTCAGGGAGAGGGCAGTCGCTGCCAGTGGTTTGATACCGGGGTCGGTTCACAACACTAGTGGTGACGACGCTCGGCTAGTATGGTGGGTATGGCTACGTAGCCATGCTCTTCTACCCTAAAATGTCCGAGTCTGCCCTATATCGAACAGCCAGGCTTCGACTGATCTGGCCCCCAGCCAAACACGAGGAAATCCAGCTTGCGGTTGTTCCAGATCATCGCTGCGAAAGTTCGAGCACAGTATTCCCTCGCACCGATAGTACAGGTCACGCCGCCCTCGGACTCATTGGGGGTATCATTGGAGGTTTCACCCAACGTACTATTGGGACCGCCATCGCGCATAATACCCGAGTTAGTAATCACCGTACGGCGACCACACTGCTCTACGCGTTCCACATGACCTATACCCCCCCTTCACTGCCCCGCCACAGCCCTCTGATATCGGCGACACCCACAGGCAGCGGTTCGGTGCACTGAGCCAATATGGGCAGCGGAAAATGCGGGTAACTACAGCCCGGGGCATTGCCTTTGGGAATATCGACCGCCATCTTTCCACTGCCATCGAGCACCGGTAACTCACAGCAATTAATACTGTTGCCAGAATCCCAATGCAACTACCATCAGTAATAGAAAGCCAGTACCAACAACTCTATTCTCATTTTTTAAACCACCGCAAAGCACTGTTAAACGAACACCTATACTAGATCGAGTAGCAACAGTATGTTTTATTGGCATAAGAAGTATCAATAAATTATGAAAGCCGGCAGTAGCTGTACTTAAACGGGGAAATATGCCCATATTCAGCTACGCTACTATGAGTGCGAGTAAGTGATCGATGGCTACTAGCGCTCTCATTAGCGACACAGGTCAACCGAGACAACATTTGCCGCGCTGCGAGCGTTCATGTTACTACCGCTCGCTGCGCAGGCAAGCAGTGACCTCGACAGGCATTGCGAACAGCCCCAATCAGCAACCGGTGCTTCACCGGAAAGGAGTTCCAATGAGCAACCCGCAACGTCGCCTGGCGTTACTGCTGGGTATTTGTATTGTATTAAGCACCTGCACTGGGTCTCACTCTAGCCGCCAGATCATCGCTGCACCGCCACCGGCTACCAAGAGCCAGGCCAACCGCAATGACTTAGCCAGCCGGGCCGGCGCGCCACTATTTGACGACATGGGCACGCATCACCACCCCATTAGCACCGCCGATCCCGACGCCCAGCGCTACTTCGATCAAGGCCTGGTAATCGATTTTGCTTTCAACCACGCCGAATCAGTGCGCTCATTCCGCGCCGCCCAGACCCTCGATCCAAACTGCGGTATGTGTTATTGGGGCGAGGCACTGGCGCTTGGACCTAATATAAATGTCACCAGCAACGGCGTGGTGGTAATGGACAAGCAGTCCCGCGCCAGTGCTTTTGCAGCCATACAAAAGGCTCTAGCACTCCGCCATGCTACCAACGCCGTGGAGCGCGATTACATCGAGGCCCTTGCCACTCGTTACAATGGCGACCCGACAACCGAGCGGGTGCCACTGGACCTGGCTTATGTCAACGCCATGCGCAAGTTGCACCACAAATATCCCAGTGATGATGACGCCGCCGCACTGTTTGCCGAGGCGATGATGAACACCATGCCCTGGGATTATTGGCTGGACCCCGAGAACCCCAAAGCCCTTACGGTTGAGGTGATTGAAACCTTGGAGACTGTATTGGCACGCGCGCCGCTACACCCCCTAGCCATTCACTTATATATTCACGCCGTTGAGGCATCCTCAGCCCCGAGCCGAGCCGAGGGTCCCGCCGACACTCTCAGTACGCTGGTGCCCGGAGCCGGTCATCTGGTGCATATGCCCTCCCATATCTACTGGCGAGTCGGCCGCTATGCCGACGCCTCCGCTGCCAATATTCGAGCCGCGGCGGTGGACGAACAATATATCGCCGCCTGCAACGCTCAGGGCTTTTACCCGGCGGCCTACTACCCCCACAATATCCATTTCTTATGGGCGGCTTCGAGCATGGAGGGCCGCAGCGCCATAGCTATAGAGGCAGCGCGCAAAGTGGCGGCCAATGTTCGCCTGGAAATGATCGAGCAGTTCCCCGGTGTCGAATTTTTTAATACCATTCCGCTATTGGCGCTGACCCAATTTAGCCACTGGGATGAACTTCTCGCCGAGCCGCAACCACCGGCCCATTTAGAGTACTCCAATGCGATCTGGCACTATACCCGGGCCACTGCCTTCGCCCGTCGCGGCGAAGTTGTCGCCGCCAAAGCCGAGCACAAACAATTTATACTTTTGAAAGATAGCAGTGACATCAGCTTTCTCGACTCGATTTATTATCCAGCAACCACTCTATTGAGCATTGCCGACGCGTTAATACTCGGAGAAATTGCTAGCGCCGAACAACACTTTGACCTGGCAATCGAACATTTTCGCCGCGCAGTTACGACCCAGGATCAACTGCCCTATACCGAACCACCGTTTTGGTACTACCCCACCCGCCACACTCTGGGCCGGGCTCTGTTGCGCGCCGGTAGCGCCGCCGCCGCCGAGCAAGTCTATCGGGAAGATTTACGGCGAGTGCCAAAAAACGGCTGGTCGATGTATGGGCTTATTCAGGCACTGGAGGCCCAGGGTAAGGATGCGAGTGCAGTGAGAGTCCACTTCGATCGCGTGTGGGCCCGGGCCGATACAAACCCAGCCTGATCGAGGCTTGGGTTTTCATTTCGGCAAACGTTCGGTTTGGTAGCGAATGTTCAGCCGTAAACTTATAGCGACGTTCATATAGGCGAGCGGTATTGAAACTTGACTTGCCTTTCGACGGCCATCAAGTACAATTTCAGTGGTGTATTACATTCTACCTTCCCCTTTCAGGCTGCTATTTCTCGGCAGACAAGTAGCGTAGTAATAGCGGCTTAACTGCTCCATAGCGACGTTCAAGCGCCTCTAGGGTTGCACGATTATAAACCGAGGGTACCGAATAGAGCGGCGAGCTCAAATGCCCAGCGGTGCGCTCGTCTGTGCCAAAGGACAACATTGCCCGGCGCAGAGCGTCGATTTTTTTATTATCACTGTTCGAATTCGCCAGTAGGCTCAATCCACCCAGATTGCCACCACCTATAGGAATCTTGATCTTTATAAGTTCCTCACTGATAGGCGCAGGCAGTTTACTAAAAATACCCGATGTAACGACACCAGTCTCGCACTCACCCCTAAGTACTTTTAGCGCCACCTCGTCGTAAGAAGTCAGATAAATCGGCCGATAGTCTCGCTCCGCCGTCAAATTCTGATTAGCAAACCACTGCTTCGCTAGCATAGCCGATAGCGCAAATTCATGAACCATAGCGACACAGCTTCCCTGTAGATTAGCGGGATACTCTAGCGCCAAATTGTTGCGATAAATAAGTAACGGATGCGTTTGAAAGTCCATTATTACCAGAGGATTAGCGCCATGCTCTGAAACCATTAGAGAGACAAAATGATCGGGGGCAAAATAGATATCGTAGCTCTGCTGCGCGCTCTCATCTAACAAAGACGCATAACTGTGGGCCGCCGATATACGAACAAGAATCCCTGTTTTTACGTATATATGCTCTCGAAGCGGCTGCCACCAGCTACTCATCAATTTCTGACTATAAAAAGGGAAGCTTCTTACGGTCATTTCTGGAGCGGCGATAACAGAGGATGCACATATTGCCTGACTGTGAACCAGGCCAAGGCCTATTAATAAGCAAAACAGCACGCGAACTGAAACCACTTTGATTGACAATTGTTGTTGCAGCAACCGGCTTACCCACATCCATTTCTCTCCTGCAAGACTACATTGGGCAACGCCTACTAGAGCGGCATATAAGTATAACTACCTATATGCCATTGACGTCCTAAAAACACACTTTCATTCTCGTTATAAAGGGCTCACTCACTACCAGCCACGCCTTATCGCTTCCACCAACCGAACCGAGACTTTTTGAAATATCTTCAGATAAATTCCTCTAAGCTACCCAGCCCTAAACCGAGGATTTGTCCACACATCAAATCGCAAATCCCAGCGGATTCCAGCCCACTGCCTAGTATCGTGATGATTGCCCGCCACTTCGATCGAACATGCCCTCTCTGACGACCACAGCCTGCGTGAATAGATTTCGAGGCTGACACCCCCGGCAACATTGGCCGAGTTAAATAGCGCATTGACTAACCCATTCAGCCCAAAAATAGCACCGAATTAAAAAAACGTCGACAGGATTATTCGGCGCGCATCTTAGTCCGTTGCCGGTAAATAAACATTCGTTGCGGGCTGGGTGCCGACACTATCAGAGGAAGACAATTGTTTGCCTGCTTGCTGCTGAGACGGCAACTCTCCAGTCGACAAATAGCTTTGCAACAGTGGCCTCAAAGAGGCATATCGCCGTTCAAATTCTGCGAGCTTTACCTTATTAAAAACACTTGGCGTGCTGTAGAGCGGCGAATTTAAATACCCCGCGGTGTGGACATCACGGCCAAAACGCACCAGCGCCCGACGTACTTCAGCAATTATTTTGACGTTACTGTCTGCACTCGCCAATAGACTCAAACCACCCCAACTGCTGCCGTTTAGAGGAATTTCGATCAAGGTCATTTTTTCCTTGATGGGCGCCGAGAGTTTCCTCCAAATACCCGACGTAATAACTCCGGCCTGGCACTCCCCCTTAAGAACGGTCAACATAACATCTTCGAAGGATGTTAAATGAAGAGGCCGATAGTTAAGCCGTGGCTCCATATTCTGGGTGCTGAGCCACTGTTTTGCGGTAATCGACGTGAGCGCTATTTCATGGGTCATGGCGATGCAGTGCCCCTGCAGATCAGCTAGCCCTTCAATACTGTCACTACTATGATGAAACAGAAATGGACGAGTGCCTAAATTCAAAGCCACCAAAGGTTTGGCCCCGTGTTCTGCAATCATCAGCGAGAGAAAATGGTCAGGCACAACATAGATGTCATGGCTCTTTTGGGCGCTGTCTACTAACAGCGACAGGTAACTCTCAGAGGTTGATATTCTAACGATAATACCTGTTTGCGAAAAAATATGTTGCCGCATTGGCCGCCACCAACTGCGCATCAAATTTTGACTATAAAACGGAAAGCTTCTTATGGTGATTTCCGGCGCGGTTTCAGTGGTGACAGAGGATGCACTGATTGCTTGACCGCAGGACAGCAGCAAAGTTAAAAACAATAGATACAAGCTGCGAAAACAGGCCTGTGCCATTGAAGAGTGATAGCTCAGTATCCGATTACTACACACATTTCCCTCCAGCGATAGAGTCCATACCAATCTATCCCTGTATGGCATATAAGTACAATCCCCTATAGAATATTAGCGCATTAAAAACACGTTATTATTCGGAAAACGAAGGGATCAGCCAACCCCAGCACGACGACGACGAGGCATTACCGCTAAGCCTACTACCGACGGGAAGCAGGTTTAATGCTAAAACACTACTATTGCGTACTAACCGGCATCAACCCATCATGTGCCGCTTAACAACTCATTCGGATTATGTATGATTAAATTGTCACAGCTGGTATCAGTCCTTTGCCTCAATGCCCTGCTAGTCCTGCCACTACACGCAGCCGTTGATGGCGCCCGTATTACCGGCGCCGACAGCGAACCCGGCGCCTGGTTAAGCCACGGGCGCAACTATATGGAGGATCGCGAGAGCCCGCTTACCGGTATTACCCCGGACAATGTAAAAGACTTGGGCCTGGCCTGGTATTTCGATACCGGTACCACCCGAGGCTTGGAAGCTTCGCCGCTGGTTATCGACGGGGTGATGTATAGCACCACCAGTTGGAGCCAAGTATTTGCCCACAATGCGGCCACCGGCGAGTTGTTGTGGCACTACGACCCGGCGGTACCCCGGGCATGGGGCGTCAACGCCTGCTGCGATGTCGTTAATCGCGGCGTTGCCGCCTGGGGTGACAGTGTTTATGTCGGTACCATCGATGGTCGCCTCATCGCCCTGGACAAGGACACTGGAGAGGTCCAGTGGGATGTGCTGACCATTGACCCAAAAAAGTCCTACACCATTACTGGTGCTCCCCGGGCGATAAAAGGCAAGATTATTATAGGCAACGGCGGCGCTGAGTACGGCGTGCGCGGCTACGTTTCAGCCTACGACGCCCAGACCGGCGCCAAGGCTTGGCGTTTTTACACCGTGCCAGGCAATCCCTCCGAGCCCTACGAATCTGAAACCATGCGCATGGCGGCGGCCACTTGGACCGGGGATCAATATTGGAAAAGCGGCGGCGGCGGCACGGTATGGGATTCCATGGCTTTCGACCCAGTGCTCAACCTGCTGTACATCGGCGTTGGCAACGGATCGCCCTGGAATCGCTGGGTGCGCAGCCCCGGCGGTGGCGACAACCTCTTTTTATCTTCTATCGTCGCGCTCAATCCAGACACTGGGGCCTATGTTTGGCATTACCAGACCACTCCCGCCGACTCCTGGGACTTTACTGCCACCCAGCATATGATTTTGGGTGAGCTGTTGGTCGAGGGTAAACAACGTTCAGTATTGATGCAGGCCCCTAAAAACGGATTTTTCTATGTATTGGACCGAGCAACCGGCGAGCTGATCTCCGCTGAACCGTATACCGCGATTAGCTGGGCCAGTCATGTCGACTTGGCCACCGGCCGACCGGTAGAAACGGAACTGGCCGACCACAGCCAAAAAATGCAGATCTCATCGCCCTGGGCACTGGGCTCTCACAATTGGCAACCTATGGCCTTTAACAAAGCCGCTGGCCTGGTTTTTATTCCCGCCATGGAGGCATCGATGCCCTACAGTACCGCCAAGGATTTTGTCCACCGCAAGGGCGGTCACTTTAATCTGGGACAGCAAGGCGCGGGAATGAAGGGCGGCGATATACCAGACCTACCCGAAGCCATGACCAATGCTGTTATCAAAAAGCTCCTGCGCGGCAAGCTTGTCGCCTGGGATCCGGTTGCGCAGAGCGCCCGCTGGCAGGTGCAACATGCCAGCGTGTGGAATGGTGGTGTGCTGACAACTAAATCTGGGCTGGTCTTCCAGGGCACTGGCGACCAACGCCTGGTCGCGTACCGCGCCGCCACTGGCGAGAAGTTGTGGCAAGCTAACACGGGCACCGGCATCGTGGCGCCACCGATAAGCTTCGCAATCGACGGTGAACAGTATATTGCCGTGATGGCGGGCTGGGGTGGCGCCGGCGGCCTAACCCTGCCCAATATCGTCCAGGCCGATGGTACCAGCCGTCTGCTGGTCTACAAGTTGGGCGGCAGTAGCAGCCATCCGTTAGAGCCCAAGCGCTATGTGATGAAAGAGGCACCACCGGTAGCAACTGGCAGCGCCAAGGCTATCGCTAATGGCAAGGGTTTATACAATGACAATTGCAGTCGCTGCCACGGCTCCAATATAGGACGTGGCGGCGTTATTCCGGATTTGCGCTATATGAATGCCAACACTCGCAGGCTATTCGACGACATCGTGCGCGGCGGCATTTACTCGGGGTTGGGCATGGTCAGTTTTGCCGACGTTTTGGACGAGCAGGACACACAAGACATTCATCACTATTTAATTGATGCCGCCAATAATCGCTGGCAGCAACAAAATGCATCGGGCTGGTGGCACCAACTACTTAGCTGGATATTTGAAATTGTAGGTGCGGTGGTGGGCTGGTTTATGACCTTGTAAAGCATACTGGGGTAACCGTTAAAGGCTTAATTGAGGGAGTACTTTATGGCAGCACTGCAGACTGACTATAGTAGCAAAAACAAGAAGTGTAGCCCGCGCTATTTTTTGCTCATACCCAGCAACACGCACCTCAAACTACTCCAGCGGCAGTGCAGTGGTCCGCTTCATCGTTTCCATAACAAAGCTAGCGCTAACATCGAATAGATCGGCAGCTATCAACTGTTGGTACAGCTTATCGTAGCCGGCCATATCCGCCACTACCGCCTTGATCAGATAGTCCAGATCACCACTCATTCGATAGACTTCCTGTACCCCGGGGATCTGCTCGGTGATCAGCTGAAAATTTTGGGCCCAGCCATCGTTGTGCTGATTAGTGCGCACAGAGATATAAACGCACAGCCCCAAGCCCAACTGCTGGGCGTTTAAAATAGCTACCCGCTCAGTAATCACCCCCTGCTGCTCCAACCTTTGCACCCGACGCCAACAGGCTGACTTTGACATACCCGCCCGCTCAGCGAGTTCCCCCACCGACAAAGTGGCGTCGCGCTGCATTAGTCCTAGTATTACCCGGTCCTGTTTATCCACTGTAGTAATCCCCCACATAGACATACCATGAAACAAAATACCATATAACAGAGCTAACTCGGAACATTAGTGCCATATAAATGTGATACATCGAATTAATAGGCACAATGTTCGAGGCCGAAACCGCTACTATTTCCGCTCCACCCAACCGCGAAGAAGCCCCATGGAAAACCCCCTAATTAACAAGATTCGCCGCAACCTCATCGGCGAAATGACCGTAATCAACACCTGCTTCGGCGGCAAGCCTCTGGTCTACGCCGACTACACCGCCTCCGGTCGTTCGCTGGACTTTATCGAAGACTTTATTCGCCAGCAGGTTCTACCTAATTACGCCAACACCCACAGTGAAACCTCTTATACCGGCGCCTATACCACCGCCCTACGGGAGCAATCCCGGCAAATTATCCGCGAGGCGGTCAACGGCGGTGAACAAGACCAAGTCATATTTACTGGCCCCGGCGCCACCGCCGCTATTGCCAAACTAATCGATATCCTCAACCTGCGCCTGCCCGCCGACCTCGATGCTCGCTACGCCTTGCAGGCATCGATTCCCGCGGCAGAGCGCCCGCTGGTTTTTATCGGCCCCTACGAGCACCACAGCAACGAACTGCCATGGAGGGAGTCGATTGCCGAACTGGTATCTATTGAACTGGACCACCGCGGCATGATCGACCTGAAAATGCTAGAGGATAAGCTGCGGATCAATCGCGGGCGTCAATTGATCATTGGCAGTTTTTCGGCGGCCTCAAATGTCACAGGGATCAAAAGTGAGGTCGGCCCTATCACTCGACTGCTGCATCGCTACGGCGCCCTATCGTTTTGGGACTACGCCGCCGCCGCTCCCTATGTCGATATAGATATGAATCCCGCATTGGATGACAGTGCCATCGACGCAGTGTTTATCTCCTGCCACAAATTTGTCGGCGGACCGGGAACACCGGGCCTGTTGATCGCTAAAAACGCACTATTCAACAACAGCGTTCCAGCGGTACCGGGGGGGGGCACGGTAAGCTACGTCACCCCTAATCGTCACTACTATTTAGACCATCCGGAACGGCGGGAAGAGGGCGGCACTCCGGCGATTGTCGAGTCAATTCGGGCTGGACTGGTATTCAAGCTGCAACAGGAAGTGGGTACCGCGCTTATTGAGGCGCGCGAGCACGCCCTGATAACAAGTGCGCTAAAGCGCTGGCAAAACCACCCCAACATCAATATTCTCGGCAATAGCGACGCGCCACGCCTGTCTATTATCTCACTGCGTATTCGCTATCGGCAGCAAGACCTGCACTACGGCTTTGTAGTGGCACTACTCAACGACCTGTTTGGTATTCAGGCCCGTGGTGGGTGCTCCTGTGCAGGCCCTTATGGCCACAGCTTACTGGCCATGGACCGCAACTATAGCGACGCCCTGGAACAGCAAATAGGCCTCGGCCACAGCGTATTACGCCCAGGTTGGGTCAGGCTCAACCTCAATTATTTCATCGATGAAGAGAGCTTAGAATATCTGTTGAGCGCGGTCGAACTCATCGCCCGGTTCGGCTGGCGACTATTGCCTTTTTACTGTTTCGATCAAGTCAGCGGCAGTTGGCGTTATCAACAACAAGCGATGCCACTAGGCGCCGACATGAACAGTTTTTCTTTCGACGAAACCAATACCGGCAACACAACGCCCCAGCAATCGCCTACTGCAACGCTGCCACTTTCCACTTACACCGCAATAGCCGCAAAAGAATTGCAGCGCAATAATCGTTTGGGACAGCGCTATAGTATGACACTGCCCCCGGAGGCGGAAAATTTGCGCTGGTTTATGTTACCGCAACAAGAGAGCGAACAGGCGCTGCCGGCATGACAATAGCCATAGGTGCCTTGGTTGGACTGGTACTCGGTCTTGGCGGATCGGGTGGTTCTATTTTGGCGGTGCCATTGTTTATCCTTTTTTTGCACTTGCAGCCGCTGCCAGCAATCGGATTAGCGCTGGGACTGGTGGCTGCCAGCGCCCTTTTTGGTGTCGTATGCCAGCGCCACAGCGGCGATATTCAATGGCGAACGGGGCTGATTTTTGCCGTTATTGGCAGCGCTTTTACCCCGCTTGGCTTTGCCATCGGTAGTAATCTGGACCCCGCTGTACTGATAATCTGCTTTGCTGCACTCATTGTTGTTATAGCTATACTCATGTGGAAAAAGTCTAATCAACCCGCTGCTGCAACACAAAAAATGGGGGGCGAAGACAGCTCATTTAGCTCTCAGGGGTACTGGCGAAAAACTGCAGGCATCACCGGGTGCGCGGCTATCACCGGCACGCTTTCGGGACTTTTTGGTGTCGGAGGGGGTTTCATTATTGTACCTACACTGATGTATTTACTAAGCATTACTATCAAGCAGGCGATTGCTACATCGCTGCTCATTATAAGTCTGATAGCCAGCGCTGGCTTTGCCAACCACCTCAATTCTTCCCACAGTTTACCCCTAGACCTATTAGTGGAAGTTGTCTGCGGCGGCATTGCTGGCATGACAATAGGTCTACATATCGGCAAAATGATATGTACCGCAAAGCTGCAAAAAACATTCTCCGTTATCGCCCTATTTATGGCGGTGGTTGTTGTCAACAAGCACTTCAACTAATCAACCGCCACCTCTGTGCAGCTTATCCCCGCTCTAACAATTCAACAATACTTGATTGATTTACGGAACAAGAAAACCATAACAATCACTCGATCTACCCTGCGCTACTAATACATAAGTAGTCACTAACTAAGGGAGCTTGATTATTAGCTTTATGTTAACTCCCTACTGTTGAAACTCATAAATAGGTTGCTAGTAACCGGACAATAGGAGTAAATTGGTCGCAAAGGCGGCCAGTAAGTAAACTACTCTTAAAAAGGGTTAGACCAATGGCAAAAACACTATTGATTGTAGATGATAGTCGACTCTCACGTATGATGATCGCGGCAATAGTCAATGAGTATGGTGGTGACTGGAGTACCGTGGAGGCTGCCTCCGCCGACGAGGCACTGACTCAAGTTAAAGCCCACAATATCACCGCCGTCACTCTGGACATGAATATGCCTGGCCGCTCCGGACTAGAAGTTGCCCCGGAACTCAAACAAATCGTTGGTGATATCGAGATCGCCCTGGTCACGGCCAACGTGCAAAAATCAGTAAAAGAGCAGGCAGAAAATCTAGGTTTGTCGTTTATCTCCAAACCCGTTACCGAGGAAAAAATTGTCGCATACCTCGAGCGGGTGGATTCTCTACTATGACCGCCCCTATTCTCAATGAAATCCAGCTCGACATGCTAACAGAAATCTTCAATATCGGTATTGGCCAGGCCGCAGCATCGCTTAGTGAAATGATTGCAGACAATGTCGAGTTATCAGTACCCTTGGTTAAATGCCTGCCGCTGGACGAGGCCTCGCTGGAACTGGCTGAGATGACAGCCACTACTATTAGCGCAGTAAGCCAAAGTTTTGAGGGCGAGTTTTCCGGCAGCGCCCTGCTGATATTCCCCCAACAGGACAGCCTCGAGTTGGTGAAAGCGATACTGGGCACCAACGTATCCCTCGAGCAGCTGTCGGAGCTGGAGGAAGACGCCCTATTGGAAGTGGGCAATGTGATATTGAATGCCTGTATTTGCACTATTTCCGATATGCTCGAGTGCGAAATAATCGGAGAAATCCCCACCCATCAGCAGGGCACTACCAAGCAGGTACTTTCCAGGAGCAGTCTTGACGACACTGCATACGTATTACTTTTGTCGATGATTTTCTCGATACCACACCACGACATAAAGGGTACTATAAGCTTTGTAATGAACATGGGAGCACTACAAACGTTCATTGCTTTAATCGATCGCTATACCGAAAAGCTGCTGCACTGACGACCACAAACTAATCATGGCGATAATTTATGACCGAGGCTGAGCACCAAGGCTATCGCGACCAGCGCGAGACCTTCTCGATGCTGGCATTGGAACTGCTCGACAGCGGCGTTGTTGTTATCAATCAAAGTGGCAAGATTATTCTGTGGAATCAGTGGATGGCCAACGTTTCCGCTATTTCTGGGCAGCAGGCACTGGGTCATGACATTAACAGTGTTTTTGACGGGAAAATTAAGGGACGGCTTATTCAAGCCATCGACTACGCACTGTATAAACAGTTGTCATCACTGTTGTCGAGTTCGCTCAATCGCTACACACTACCACTGTACTCACAGCCAACAGACAGCAGCGCGCAACCCGCCGAAGCCATCGCCCAATCGATTACCGTCAAACCCTTACTCAACCATCACGGCGACAAGTACTGCCTGGTGCACGTCGCCAATGTTACCGATGTTATTAAGCGTGAAACGCTGTTAAAACAACAGGGTGACGATCTCAAGCAACTAGCCCACGACAAAGCGGTCTCTGAATTCAGAAGCCTCGGAATTATCGAAAACAGCTTAGATTGTATTATGAGTTTTGATCAGCGCGGGCTGGTGCAAAATTACAACCCAGCCGCGGCGCAGATGTTTGCACTGCCTTCGCAAATGACAAAAAAGCTCTCTTTTCAAAGCATAGTCGCCTCCCTTAACAGCTATAGCGGTTTGGACATTGTCAATGTAATTGACTCCCTGGGCTACACTAGTAGCCATGTTGGAACAAAATGGCCTGAGGCAATCGGTGTTCCAACAAGTGGCGACACCTTCCCCATCGAGATTGCCATCATCTCCACGGAGATTGATCAACGACGCTTGTTTACCGCAGTCATTCGCGATATTTCGGCGCAAAAAGAAACGGAGCAGCGGCTAACACAACTCGCTCGCTACGACTTTCTGACTGGGCTGGCAAATCGTGCCTATCTCTACGAGCGTCTGGAACTGTCAATCTCAAGAGTGAGACGCGACAAGCACCCCTCAGCATTGATATTTATCGACTTAGATCATTTTAAAACAGTGAATGATACTCGCGGGCACAGCGCGGGCGACGAATTGCTAAGACACGTTGCAAATTGTCTTACTGATGTCATCAGAGATGTCGATCTCGCGGCGCGTTTGGGCGGCGACGAATTTGCAATCATTCTGGAAAATTCCGGCGGCAAGTCTCAGGTAGGCCTCGCTATTGAACGCCTATGTAAATCTCTGGCTACACCACTGGCGATAGAAGGGGAAGAGGTTACTATCTCCTGCAGCATGGGCATATGCATTATCGACGAAACGGTTACTGACTGTGATGAGCTAATAAAAAGTGCCGATATTGCCATGTACCAGGCCAAATCCAAGGGGCGTAACAACTACCAGTTTTACTCTACCGAACTGCGACAAAAATCCGAGATAAAGTTAAGTCTGGAAAATGCCCTACGCGAAGCGACCAAAACTGAGAGTCTGCACTTACACTATCAACCCATTGTCGATATTCAGAACAAACGCCTGGCAGGTATAGAGGCATTGCTGCGCTGGGATCATCCGGAATTAGGCAGCATACCCCCAGTGAGGTTTATCCCTCTGCTAGAGGAAATCGGGCTTATCGGTGAGGTGGGAGAATGGGTGTTGAAAACAGCCTGTACCCAACACAAGTCATGGCACGACCGCGGCCTAGTTGACGAAAACTGTACTATAGCGGTCAACTTTTCCGCCAAACAATTTAAAGATATCGAAACTGCACGGATGATCGACAAAATATTGTCCGAATCAAAACTCGCCAGTGAGCTACTGAATATTGAATTAACCGAAAGCGTATTAATGGCCAGCCACCGAAACCCAGGCGAAGTCCTCCACGAGTTGAAAAAAATAGGGCTAAGGCTGTCTATCGACGATTTCGGTACAGGTTATTCATCGCTCAGTTACCTGCGCAAGTTTCCGATAAACAATCTCAAAATTGACCGTTCTTTTATCGAAGATATCAACAATGACAACAGCACTAAAGCCATTGTGAAAACAATCATTGATTTGGCCCACAATCTGGGCCTCACGGTCATCGCTGAAGGCATAGAGGAGCCCTACGCACTCAACTTTCTCAAGCAGCACGGCTGCCATCTTATCCAGGGTTATCTTATAGCTCGGCCAATGTCTATCGAGAAATTTGAGGATTTCTGTCGAGCAAAAAACTGGCAGCTAGAGTCCTATGATCAATCCCTTTTACCGAACCCCTAGCGTAGCCCTGCGCATAAGCTTAAGAGGCCGTATGGAAAAAACGGGTATTCACTTACCATACCAATATGGGGTAATGTGCCTCGGTGTTAATGGGTTGCGGCAAAAAACCATCGACTGCCATCGCCACAACATTTTCGCTGATGCGGACTAACAAGCTTCCAATACCGAAGCTGCCTATTCTTTCATCGGCAGCCATCAAAACACACACCTTCCCGTAGCCCAATGCTCGGCATCGCGTCACTACTATCACTTCGGTCTGACACTGCAATAACACCATTAATGATATTGTCGAACTCGACTAGTGAGTATTTATCACCACTTGCCCCCAGCAAAGTAACCGCGCTCACGAGCATTAAGTCACGCCAGTTAACGTGCCTATACACTTACTCAAATCCTTTTTGCTGGCAGTTTGAATAGCCATTAACATACGATGTTCAATCGAGGGCAAGTTATAACAATCCTGTAATTCCTGCTTGATACGCACCAAAAGTGCAGCGGTATACTCCGCGTCAGCCAGAGCCCGGTGAAAAGCGCCCACCGCGGGCAACTCCAATTCACTGACAAGCGTCGCTAAGCGGTGATTGACACAGTGTGGAAACAAACGTCGCGACAGTAGTAGCGAGCAGGCAAAATCACTGCGGGGATTGCGCCCGATCCGCGTCAGTTCACTATGCCAAAACGTTCGATCAAAAGCCGCGTTGTGCGCCAGCAATGGCCGGTCGCCAACAAAATTCGCGGCCTCATTCATCACTACTGCTATGTCTGGTGCGGCCCTAACCATGGCATTACTAATCCCGGTCAAGCGGGTAATATCACTGGGAATCGCACACCCGGGATTCATCAAGCTCTGGTAGCGATCAACAATAACATCGCCCTCCAGCAGGCACAGGCCAACCTCGGTCGGCCTGGCGCCCTGCGCCGCAGACAGCCCTGTAGTCTCAAAATCGATAACTGCGTATACCGTCATTGCTCTGCAATTCCTGTTACAACGCGCATGTAGTAGTGCGCTGTATTGTCTGCTACCTGTCGACAAAACCTAGTGAACTGTTAATCGGATAGAACAACAGCTAAAGCCGAGAACAAGCTAACACATCGACTAAATACTGATAGTATATAGAAATAACGAGGCGAGGTTGATAGACCGAGCGTATTTCTTATAGAAGAGAACAAGCTGAAATGATTACCCCCCGCTACCGCAATACCCTAGCGAGCACAGTAGTATTAACAGTAATTCAATTTTTCTCCACGGCCACTCAAGCGACCATAAACAGCGTGCACTGCCCGCTGGGCTGCCCCTCCAACCCCCAGGCCAACAGTTTATTATTTGGTCATGTCTACGCCCTGTCTAACAACCCCAACACCAAATTTGCCGATTGGGTCGCCTACGAGGTGGACATTCTCAACTTTGGCGTATCGCCGGGGCGAAAATGGCTGACGGAACCGCTGCTAGACCAAGACAAAACACTGGAGACTGACGACTACAAAGGTGCCCACAGCAGTGAATTGAAGGCTGATAGAGGCCATCAAGCACCGCTGGCCTCCTTCGCCGGTTCAAAATACTGGGCAGAGCTGAATCACTTGAGCAATATCACACCACAACACAAAGATCTTAATCAGGGGCCCTGGAAGGCATTGGAAGACGCGGTGAGAAGTGCCGTGGCCTTTCGCCAATCACTGTATGTGATCACCGGTACGCTGTACCAACCCCCTAAGCTACAATTGCCAAACGCCGATGAAACACACCAGGTCCCTTCATCATACTTCAAAGTCGTTTACGATTTAAAAGGTAATGCAACCGCCTTTGTAATGGCACAGTCTGCGGGCCGAAACGACAGTCATTGCGACAAGATAAGACCGATTGGAGAGCTCAGCAGGGCTCTTTCATTTTCATTACCTGCGCTGCAGGACTCCGGGGAAACAGCTCGAAGATTGGGGTGTCGATAACTAATCCAAGCCTAGCGTTATTATTAGTACAGGGTTTGTTAACTATCCGCTTTAGATAGCGTGGGGAAAATGGATATAAATTAGCAATCGGCAAAACGCCTCGACGTTAAAACTCCCGTTGTTTTACTCAATCATCCCCGTACTGGACAGAAGAGTACCCTCTATTATCACTTCTCACCGAGATCAGGGTACGTTGATAAATGGACAAGGGAACGATGTTATGCAAGCTAAAACGATCACTATCGTCAGGGTTTAGACAACACGTTCAACAGCCAACGATGGCAATACGACTGCCCTGACGTTCACTAATCACATCCACCCGCAGCGCCATTTGCTCTTTCAATTCACTAACATGGGAAATAATACCAATGGTACGGCCCGACGCCTGCAGATCGATAAGTGTTCTAAGCGCCAGGTCTAAAGACTCGCTGTCGAGACTGCCAAAACCCTCGTCGATAAACAGGGTGTCTAGTTTTATACCGCCGGCATAGGACTGCACCACGTCGGACAGGCCCAGCGCCAGCGCCAGCGCAGCTAAAAATGACTCGCCGCCGGACAGGGTAGCCACCGGCCGGGTTTTACCTGAATAACTGTCCTCGACCTCCAGCTCCAGCCCTGAAGCCTTATTGCCCTTGGCTCGATCTTCCTTACGCAGTAAGCGATAGCGCCCTTTACTCATTACGTTTAGGCGCTGGGATGCCTGAATTAGCACGTCGTCTAACAACACACTCAGTACAAATCGCTGCAGGCTAATCTTATTACCGGTTTGGCCATTGGCAACCTCGCTGAGTGTACCAATCACTCCATACTGAGTTTCCAGTGCCTGGTTCTCTCGGTGGGCACAGTCGAGTTTATCCACAATACCCGCTAGTTGTTGATGGCGCTGCTCCAGCGTTTGCCAAACACTATCGGCAGTGTTGAGGCGCGCGATCTGGGCCGCCAACACCTTGTCGATCGCGGCCATATCGGGCTGCGCTGCGCCCGCCACTTCTGCTTGTATTTGCTCGACAACGCCCTTTAGCGCATTGAGTTCTGAATGATAGGAGTTAATGTCAGCCTGTAGTATTTGTTGCTGTTGCTGCTCCAATAATGCCTGGTGAAAATCCTGCTCGGTGGTAAACAGGCTGCTTTCCAGCGACGCCCTCCATATCGAGCTGCATTCGGCCATTAGCTGTTGCTGTTCATAGTGCTGCTGTTCCAGCGCCTGATGACGACTGCTACTTTTATCGCTATTGGAACGCGCATCGATATGCCCCTGCTCTGCTGCTGCAAGCCTTACAGTCAGCCGCTCAATACGAGCCCGCAGTTCGTCAATGCTCTGACTTATCGCCCCTGGCTCACGCAGGTCTTTCGGTAAAACGGCTGTCAGGCGATCTACTTCGGTGCGCACCCTAACTACGTCTTCATTGCGACTGACAAGCTGCCGATTGAGAGCCTCCAACTCATCTGCCAGTACAGCGTGTTCAGGCTTGATAAGCTCTAATCGCTGCTGCAACAGGTGCCGCTTATCGTGTTTCGCCAATAAGCTGGCCAGCGCCGCAGCGCACTCTGCTTGGTTTTCCTGCAGTAACAACAGCGGGGCTTCGGCCAACGGTCCCAGTACTCTAGCGAGCCGAAGGCACTGTGCTGTTATTAGTTCGCGGGCATTAATCGCCTGATCCCAGCGCTGACGGTCTAGCTCCATGGTTTCCCGGGCCAGGCCCAACAGGACCCGTGATTGATCCACCTCTGTCTTATCGACGAGCTCGCTGTCGGGGGCGGCCGGCTGGGGGTGCTCCCTGCTACCACACACTGGGCAGCTCTCACCGTGCTGTAACTCTCTAGCTAATAGGGCCGCCTGGCCGGCATGCCAGCTCAGCTCAGTTTTCTTAGCAGCGGTTTCCGTGCTTTTAAAAGCATCGGCACTAGCTTGATAAGCGTGCCGACTAGTACCTTCGCCCGCTAATTTTTCCTGCTGCTGTACACGGCTGACTTCCAGCTCACGTCGAAGCCCCAGCTGAGTAGTGAGTCTATCGAGCAGGATTTGTTGCTCAGCTACCCCCTCAAGTTCACGGCTCAGCACCTCAACAGCGAATTCACCGCGCTCCCGTTCAGTGCTCAACATAAGCAGCTGCTGCCGCATATTCTCCAACTGTGCCACGACGGACAGGGACGCAGCGTCGGCCTCCGCTAGCGTAGTTTGGGCACTGCTAAGTTCATGACTCTGCTGCTGTAAATGCTGCAGCTCCACTTCCCGTTTGTTATGTGCCGTCAAAATTGTCGCGGCTTCGCGCGCCAGCTCAAGAGCCTGATCACTCGTCGCCAGTCGCTGCTGCGCCTGGGCGACCTGGGCACTGCTTTCGCCCAACTGGCTCTCAATCTTCGCCAGCACATTTGACGCCAGCCGGGCATTGTCGAATAACGGTTTAACGGCATCGGCATTAGTCGCCCTATCCAGATCCTTCTGGCTATTGTCAATAGCTGCGGCCGCTGCCTGCTTAAGTGCTAACAGCCCCTGCTTTTCTCCAAGTACAGCGAAGCGCTGTATTAATCGCTGGGCCTTTTCTTGCGCTTGCTCACTGGCTTTTTTATCGGCCTGTGCTGCGACGCGGTTTTGCTGAGCCTCAGCCAAAGCCGGCTGCAATTGATTCAAGGCCTCGACGATCTCAGCTTCACTATTGAGTTCAGCTACCTGCAAAATACCGCGAATTTCACTCTGATGGCGCTCTACGTCTTGCTTAATGCCCGAAGCCTTGCTTTTTAAAAAATCTTCTATGCGCTTATATATTTGGGTTTGAAACAACTGACTAAATATCTTCTCCCTATCACTGGAGTCGGCTAATAACAGTTCTCTGAACTTGCCCTGGGGCAATACCATGACCTGGCGAAACTGCTCTACATCTAAGCCGATCAGCTCTTTTATCTGCCCGGTGGCATCGTTAACTTTACGGGCTACCAGCAATATGCCCTTTTCCGAGCCATCCAACTCCCACAATTGCGCTTCTGGGCTATGGGCGGTGCTGCCCTCACCACGGGTTTTAGGCTTATCCTGCTGGGGCACCCGCCGGATACGATATTGTTTGGTCCCGAGACTAAAATCCAACCTCACTTCAGTGAGCACAGACGGCTCGGCAACGTCGCAGCGCATCTGTGACGGCTCCCGCTCTCCACCGGTGGTCTGACCGTACAGGGCAAAACAAATCGCATCGAGTAAGGTGCTCTTACCGGCACCGGTTGGGCCATTAATCAAAAAAAGTGGGTTATTGCCCAGCGCAGTAAAATCAATCGATTCTGTTGCGGCAAAGGGGCCAAAGGCTTGCAGCTGTAATAGTAGTGGTTTCACAACTGTGACTCCTGCCGATTGAGCTCTGCAATTGCCCCAGTAATGGTCTCATCTTGATCCTCGCTGAGTCCGCCACCTGTCACCTGCATAAAAAAGTCTCGGAACATATCCAGCTCTCCGCGTTTGAGCGTCTCCCGGCTCATCTGCTGCTCACCGCTCGCTAACATGCCCGGCTTTTCCAAGTGCAATACATTGGGGTAAACCTCTCGTAGTTTGCTCATCGCATTGAGAATGGCCTGGCGGTCAGTGAGACGTACCAGTAGATAATCCTGGTTATTGGGGTCGACCCGCCCCTGTTCTAATAGCGCCTGCATCTCCCCCTCGACAATACGCATGTCTCGCAGCGGCCTTAGTGGTAGTTGTTCAGTACTCTGTAGACCCTCGCCATTGAGCTCGACTAAAGTCACCGCCTTGCGCTGATATTGCTCCGAGAAGCTGTATTTAAGTAGAGAGCCGCTGTAGCGAATATGTTCTTCACCCTTATACTGAGGCCCGTGTAAGTGGCCTAGGGCCACATAATCGAAATCGACGCAGGGCTCGAAACTGACCCGGTCGGCACCGCCGATAGAAAGCGGCCGCTCCGATTCCGACTCTAGCCCCCCCTCCAGAAAACAATGACTGATCAACACTGAGCGGCGATGCGCAGGTCTTACCGCTTTGATTTTTTCAACCAAAAAACGGTGGGCCTCATCAAAACCAGCTACCTCGACCTCGAAACTATTGCGCACGGTTTCTGGATCGTTATAGGGAATACCGTAAAACGCTATCTCCACGCCGTCACTGCTGAGCACAACAGGCTCTTCTATCTGAGCGAGATCGCCAATAATATGTAGCCCCGCTGCGCGCAGCTGCCGAGAACCAAAACGTAGTCGCTCGGCGCCGTCGTGATTGCCGGGAATCATAATAATGGGCACCCCCATATCTGAACAAATGATGCTGACTACTGTGTCTAATAGCTCCACTGCCTTTGCCGGCGGTACCGAGCGGTCGTAGATATCACCGGCTATGACCAGAGCATCCACTGACTCCTGTTCGATATAGGCGATGATTTGCTCCAGCACATGACGCTGGTCCTCCAGTAGCGATACATTGTGAAATTGGCGGCCGATGTGCCAGTCGGAGGTATGGATGAATTTCATGGGCGTTTGGACTCGTGGTGAATTGGCAGGGACTTGTAACAAAAGCGCTAATTATGCGGGCTATAATAATCGATTAACGCGGCGGCGTAATCATGTACCGGCCAACGGGTCGCTTATTCGAATAAGCGCCTGAGTCTTTAGCGCATCGGCGGGGTAAATACCCTTTTTTAGGCCCCGCAAAAACATTTTTAACAGTCAGTACTGCCGGTACTGCATTAATCCGTCAACGCTAAGCCTAGGCTTAACCACGAAGAACAACCGACGCGCAGCAAATGCTGTTATTTGTTATCATTGTTCTGCCAATAACAAGCGCAGAGAGCACAGCCATCGCCACGCACTTTCTTACCCTCCTATTGATTGCCTGCGCTGCGAGCATAGCCGCCTGTGGGCCCACCATGCCCGATTGCCCTTACCGCACCGAACAGCCACCGGTAGCCAGTGCTGGCTGTGCACTCATCGAAGGCGGAGCGTTGTTAGTGGTAGCGGATTTTAGTAACCGTATAAGCGTACCCGGTGGCAGTGGTGAAGCCGACGAAGCACCACGCTGTACCGCCCATCGTGAAACCTGGGAAGAAACAGGCCTCAACGTCGACGTTGGCAAAGTTGAAATGGTGTTTGATACTGGCTTCCACTTATTCCGTTGTCGGCTAGCATCACCGAAGGCCACCATCAATCCACCGCCCCGACTGGAAGTACGGCGAGCATGGTTTTTACCTTTAGCGCAGTTTAGTAAATTTGAATGGCGCTATCCTTATCAGCAAGCACTGATGGCTGACTGGGTACGTAAGGAGAACCGCGAGCCCTAGACTCTAAATCTATCTCGTCGATGGTAATCGCCAGCGCAGCCCACAGCCACAAAAAAACACTCGGAGGCAATCCTACAGTCGCGGATATTTACATTTTTTAGCGGCAGCCTTATCGACCTACAAACAATCAAAACGGTACTTCATAAACCCAGCAATCCGAGCATAGCCGCACCAAGTTAACGGTATAGTGGTTGATAGCAGCCATCATCCGAAACATCGTGATAGGTTCATTTTTCAATTTGTGAGCATTGCTGTATCTGTGGTGCAAGAAAAATCGACGGATTAAAATACGCGACGTTTAAAAATAGTGTCAAATTAAAAAATGGCCTTTTATCCAAGATCTGTAACATCGCCTTCTACTATTCTCGCAACTTTGCACAACCTAGAAATTCTTAGGTAGATGTTAATCACTCGCCACGGCGCGTAAGTCGATAGGTGGCTTGAATCAAGACAATATCTCTCCACAAACCCACAGCAGAACTATTCTGCGTTCTTTTTCAACTGGTCGACAGTATCGCCAATTTGACGGTACAGGTCCTGGGTTTGCTCGGGACTTAGCTGTGCTTGCTCTTGATCGATAGTAAGATCAACACCGGGCGCTATATGAATTTGACTCTGCAGCTTAACATCGCCGCGACGGGGCGCAGCTATTGGAACGGACCCTGTAGGCGTCAACCCCTGCTGTATTAACTCCGCGATGCGCTCTAGGCTAACGCCTTTATCCTGCCAGTGCTGAATATGCTGAAATTGCCGCAAATGACTCGACAAATAGAAAGCCCCCCTTTTTATCCCTTCCGGTCGATCCACCAGACCCAACTGTATATAATGGCGCGCCCTTCGAATAGGTATCACCAACAACTGACATATTTCTTTTAGCGTATAACGCCTTATTTCACCTCCAATTTTATCCGAAGAAATCATTACACTCCCTTTTTAAAACTCATTTTATCTACAGTAAATTTGTTTATTATTACTGTACAAAAATCTAACACAAACCCCTAGCGCATACATTGAATTCAATAATGACGCGGAATTAATGGACAGCGAGACTAGCCTACGGCCGCCTAATTATTTGTGACGTAATTCATACAGCCGCAACATAACTAACGACTCTACCCGAAAGCTTACTGTAAATCGCCCTAAGATAGCATCAAATAAAATATTTTAAATCAACCCAGCACCAGCAAAGAACAATTGATTCTGTTAGATTTTAAGTTAGTTTATGCGAATGGAAAGGAAAAATCTGTACTGGACAAATAAACATGCAGCTTCTACAGACATAGGACTGCAAATATTACGAGCGCACTGTTGCGGCACAGGAAAAATAGCCGTAAAGCATGCGAGTTACCGACATAAAATAATACATTACCGCGCCATATACGGACACCCTGAATGAGAGACAAGCAACGACCGCTGCACTGGGGCCGACTGCTTCGCTATCGCCTGATAGAAGCTACTGCGCTATGAGAGTGCCGACTTACTACGAAACAGCATATGGTCTATTTTGGCATTGGCAACATCGAGTACGATAAATTCTTCAAGGGCTACTGACGCACCAAGGACTTTGAGCCCAAGATATTGCCGACGAAATACCTACAGCTACAGTCGCGACAACCCGAACTTAAGAACATTTTTGACAGTCTGTCACTTGCCCCCACCAATACTGAGCGGTTAACGGTGCCGAAACGCAATGTAAAACCAGTCATTATCCGCGCCATTGTTCGTATCGTCAGGGAACAGTGCCGATTGGATGTGGGTTATGTATCGGTGTATTCACCCAACCGAGAGGGACGTGTGCCGCACAGCCTGGCTTTTACCGCGATGCACCGGCACGTGCGGCCTGGCGTGAAAAAATGGCTATTATAGAGACTTTGTTCTCAGTCGATTTCGCAGAGATGCTGAAATTCTGAACCCGCCCACACACAATAAGCCGCAGGGTGAAAAGAGCAATACCAGAATCACTATTGACACGCGCCCGACTCTAGGCTCGATAGCGATCGGCAACACGTGACCGCACAAGAGTCGGTTATGTTAGAGAGGGTTATGTTAGATCATGCGAACTAATCGGCTTCTTTCCACGGCGCTGCACCCAACCAGTAAACCAGTACCGCGGCCTATTAACTGGCCTACTAAGCCAGCAGCAGTGCCGCGACAGCTAATACCGGTACGGAAACCGCCTTTCGGGTAGATGCGGAGGGTCTTTTAAACACTTACCGTGGCTTCGCCGCCACTGTGCCTGCGCAGGCCTGCGTGGGCACTGCACAACAACTATTCCAGCACGAGTCAACTATTAGCGCCAATAACAAGTGTACCTATGCTGGCTATCCGACGGACAAATTAGCTGCTCAACAGTAATCGCACTAACAGGTAGATGGCCCCGTACCAGAACGCGGTCAATACAACGCCTACTGCGATAAAATCCCGAGCGCGGCCCAACTTAAAGTCTCTTATTCGATTTTTGGAACTCTGCACACCAAAAAAAGAAGCCAGCACACTGGTTATCATTTGCAGCAATGTGAGCCGTTCCTGTTCATTTTGCATATCCGCACCCTCGGCACCGTTAATAAAATCATAGTCTAGTATAGGCCCAGGTTTGGGTACAGATACAAAATATAAATTTTATATATGCACAGATGACTTATAATTATTCCTCCAGACTGGCGCCTTGCAAATGCGGACAATACTTTGAGTGATCATCTATATCAACAGCTGGCTGAGCTATTTCGCAGTGAAATTGACGACGGCAGGCGCCAACCCGGGGACCGAATGCCCTCGGTAAGAGCATTATGCGTAGCTAGGCAGTTGTCAAAGTCAACAGTGCTCAGCGCCTATGGCCGTCTCGAGGCAGAGGGCCTAATTGAGGCGCGCCCACGATCGGGGTATTTTGTTAGTACCCTCACACAACGTAAAAACACCCACCCGGTGCCTACTAGCAGCCCTGACAGCGCACCGCTGCCGGTGTCCACCGGCCAGGTGATTATCGATATCATGGAAAAAGGCGCCGCTTTCGATTTGCTGTCCACTGGCGAGCCGGGAAAGCAGCCAGCGAAAGAAAACAAGGACTTGCGCCGCGCGCTAGCCAGGGCCTACCGCCAACAGTCCAGCTATCAACAAAATCACTACAACAAACCCCAGGGCAGCGATGTACTGCGCGCGCAGATAGTCGGCCGCATGCACGCCGGGGGCTCACATCTAGACCCAGCTGACATTCTCATCAGCATGGGCTGCCAGAGCGCACTGCTGATGGCCCTGATGGCCACTACCAAACCCGGTGATGTGGTGGCAATGGAATCACCGGGCTTCTATGGATCAATACAATTACTAGAGGCTTTGGGCTTGCAAATTATGGAGCTACCCAGCTCTCCTAGTGGTGGCATACGGGTAGCCAGTATGGCCGAGGCCTTTGACCGCTGGCCTGTGACTGCACTCATTTTGTCTCCGTGTTTTTCCACACCCACCGGCTCCTGCATTAGCGACCAAGACAAGCAGGCCATTTTGGCACTATGCCAGGCCCAGGACATTGCCATAATAGAAGACGATATTTATGCTGAGCTGCACTTTGGCCTGCAGCGACCGCGCAGCCTGCACTCCTTTGACAATAGTGGCAGCGTATTATTGTGTTCCTCATTTTCGAAATGCCTGTCCCGGGACCTGCGTCTAGGTTGGATTGCCCCGGGTAAATACATGGAAAAGATCAAACGACTGCAAGTAGTCACCTCACTGGCTACCAGCAGTAGCCTGCAACAGGGTCTGGCCGACTACATGCAACAGGGTCTGTATGAACGCTATCTTCGCCAACGACGACAGCAACTGGCCAAGCAATGCTATCAACTGCAACAGCTTTTACCGCAGCTGTTCCCCCAGGCTCGCAGCTGGACAAGCCCTCAGGGCGGCCTGTCGCTGTGGCTGGAATTACCTCTATCAGTGAATACAACCGCGCTCTATCACCGGGCCCAGGAATTGGGTATTACCATCACTCCCGGTGCACTATTCACTTCGCAGCAGCAATACGGCCACTGCCTCCGTTTGAGTTTTGCCCATCAATGGACAGCGCCAAGAATAGCAGCGCTAAGAACCATAAGCACACTCGTGTAACTGCTCTGTTCCGATCATTATTTACCCATCTGAGCCTATCTCCGCTACCCAGCTCAGCTACAATTCATTGCCGTGAACCACTACTTTGAGGTAACCGCAATGCAGCTGATGGCAACCCGCAAGGAGCCGCGAGACTTTGTCCACCTAGATGAACTCTGGGATGCGGACAGGCACTGGCCTCAGTACTTTTATCAGCACAAAGTATGGGTATTTGCCGACGAGTATCGAGCAGAACTCACCGGCGACGAAGATTATAGCCGTATTGTAATTCACGGGGGCGATGACCACGGCTGGCTATTTAGCCGCCCACTGCTGTGCAAGTTTTTAGTAGCAGCGACTCTAGGTAAAATAGTCCTGCCGGTATCGGAACGCCAACTGCAGCAACTGGGCTTTGTACGCTGGCAGGGCGATTATATTTAGTACCACCCAAAGCTTGTCGAAGCGCTTTAGTACGGCAAAACCCTTGGGTAAAACCGATTAGAAGGCCATTCGCAGCGCAATTGTGACAACACAGTTGACCCCGATTTTGTACAGCCTCAATGCCCACAAGGCTCTGCGCTGCGCACGTTAATGATAGAGCTATAGCTTTAACGCGAGCTTCACCACATCTTGCCCGGCTACTGCAGCGGGCACCGCGCAGCACATCAGTACCTCGTCGGCAGCTAGCGGTGACGACGGCTCCGTTAAATAGCTCACACTGCCAGCGACCAGAGCTACCTTGCAGGCACCGCACTGTCCGCTTCTGCAACCAAATTCAGGCGTCAGCCCGTGGGCCTCGGCGAATTCCAGCAAGCTGCCGTCACCACTAGTCCAGGCCTGCTCCATATTCGAATCACTAAACTCCACAACCGCCTCGCTGGCTGCCGCAACCGACTCAAAGGTCTCACTGGCACGATCCGAATCGCGTTTAAGCGACGCGGGGCCAAATTCTTCAGCGACAATACGGGCATCACTGACACCCAACTCCCGCAGCATCGCATACATAGATTGCATAAACGACGCAGGCCCGCAGAGATAAAAATCGTAGTCATCCAGCGGCAATATGGCCTGTAACAGCGGTGCAGCTATACGACCCTGCAAATGGTAATCCCGACCCAACTGCAGGCTTGAATCGACCTCCCCCAGCGCCCAAAAACTGCGTATACCGCCACCGGACTGCTGCTCGATATCGGCGAGCTCGGTAAAAAAGGCACGTTGCTCTATGTTGCTAGCAGCTGCAATAATCGTAGTGGACCGCAGTTGCCGCGTGCGCAGGCCCTCCGCTAGTGCGTGGCGCGCCATCGCCACCATAGGCGTAATACCCACACCACCGGCTAACAACACTGCCGGACGGGGTTCAGCGGCGTCAAAGGTAAAAGCACCGCAGGGTGCCTTGGCATAGATAGTGTCACCGACTTGCAGCCGCTGGTGAATATGATTTGAAAACAAGCCCTGAGGGCTATTTTCGTCGACCCCCAGCTCGCGCTTAACACTGATACGAAGTTCCGGGTCGCTGGGAGCGCTGGATACCGTGTACGTTCTGATCGTATTTTTACCGTCAATATCAAGTTTAACTGTCAGAAACTGGCCCGGTTTAAACGGCGCCAAACCGCCTGATTCCGGCTCCAAGTAAAAGGACTTTATCACCGAACTCTCCTGCGCTACCGCCTTAACCCGGTAGGCCAACCATTGCTGACGCTGAGCTTCGGCCAGTCGCGTTTGTTCGGCATCAACCCAGGTGCCCGTTAACAAGGTATTGGGTGAATAGTCTACTGTGCTCCAGCGCATCGGCAAGGCATGCTCGATAAAATGACCGTGATCAATAGTAAATTGCCACAGCCGCTCGGCACCGTCAAAGTGCTGAGCCTCTGGGGAGTCCCACAATATTTCCACCGTGCCAGTTAACGTCAACAAGTGACCGCTTTCAAAATCGAGAAACAATAAACCAGCCCGAGAATTTTCGATAAAATTACCGAAAGTATTAAAATGATTATTACCGAGGTAATCAGGAATGGTCAGCCTGCTGTTATTATCGACGCGGACAAACCCGGGCCTGCCACCACGGTGGGAGACGTCAGCGCCATCGCTGGCCTGCTTGCTGCCGGTATCCACATAACTGGCGACAAAAAAGGTATCACTAGCTTCAATAAGGTCCCGCGCGCGCTGATCGAGCACTGTCAGCGCAGTACTCACCGGTTCAGTTAGTGTTGCCTGCGGCAACCAGCTCAATTCACGTGATTGGATATACTGAGGGCAGTTGCCAAAACACTGATCGACCTGCAACCGAATGCCAGCCTCATCACTTTCGACGATATGGGCCGCCAACCGGTTACGGCGCCTCGTTGGCAACTCTATACCCAGCAATCCTAGCTTCGTACCCGCAGACAGGCTGGCCGCCAGTGGATCACCACTTACCGGCAGGGTATCGATTGTCAGCGTCTTACTGTCGGGCGCACTGATAAATTCGCTGCGATTAAACAACATTGACGCCCAAGGCCAGCCCTGTGCATCGGCGTGGCCGGCAAATACAAAGGGCAATTGCCGATAGAAATCCCGATGTTGCTGCGGCATATGGTCCCGTATAACCCTGCTGCCGAAGCGTTCCATTTGCTCCCTGACACCAAGCTGCTGCTGTATTTTTTGCTCACCGCGGTGAAAGGGTGATGGGCTATTGGTCATGTGACTATCCTCGCAATTGATCCGGTATAAACATCATTGTAGTAAAGGTAGTTGCAGGTAAGGCTTACTAAAAGTACTAACTTGTTCGCGCAGTGGCGCTACGTACATGAGCCGACTCTAGATCGCGCTGATGTGAATATCAGCGTCAGCACTACCAGGCCCCGCATTTTTAAACTACCTCCACTATCCGCTAACGGCCCTAGGCTAACGCCCAAGGGAAACCGAACGGTCTCCATTGAGGCCAAGATATACCGATCGGTTTACTTTGTCAAAAAAAATACCCTCTTTTTTAAACAATCCTACAAATTTTCTACGTATGAACACAAAAGATACAGGCGATGGGTGTGCACACATCATAAGTCGGTGAAAGTTGCCAATACACTCTCAGTGATAGACATGACGGTTTATATCAATTCCGTAGCTTGCGCCTACTATGTAGGCAAGATCGAAGAGAGATTAGATCGCATCACTCGGTTAAAGCTGTTTTTGGCAGCTTGGTTTTCATGCCACCGAGGTTGAGCCTATTATCTGCGAGGCGAGAGTGTCGAAAAAACGCCGTACAAGCATTTCAAGCCGAACAATGAATCGGTACTTTCTACGCGCATCTGCCGGCGAATTGTTCGAGAACGAAATTATCCGTGACAGGCTGAGCAGTACAACGTCGCAGCGTCTACTGTGTATCTTTGACCCCCACCACCTGTGGTTTAAAGAGCTAGAATTTTGCGGCCGCAGGCCTATCAACGCCTACACCAAGTATTCGACCCCGATCACCCCAACCATATCGTGAGCGCCGATTTCAAATGCTTACTTGAGGATCATATCCGCAGCCTAGCGAAGCAGACAGCAGCTACCCAGCCCGACGCATTGGCTCTGCGGTTAAACTTACTACTAGAAAGGCAATCATCAAAGCCCATATCAGCGCAATTTGAAACCGGAGCTGACAGCTCGAGAAATGGCCGAGATATTGGTTGCAACTCTGCCGGGCTAAATTTGGCTAGGGCCATCGAAAACACCGCATTACTGGCGCTTCGCCAGCTCGGCTAATGTTGGAAAATTGACAGCTTGTAGTTATTGGTCCACATTATAGTTGAGCGTATCGCTATGACTTAGCAGGGAAGTCTTGGCGTGACGATTAATACCCTGACAACTAAAGGAGGTGATTGTATGTCTGAATTACAAAGTGGGCGAACTCCTGGGGTGGCTTGTTGACGCCAGGTTACTGACTGAGCTAGCTCCAAACTGAAGGGCTTCGCGGCCAAGTCTGCGCAGCCCTTCTTCATATTCAAGCACACTTTTTATCACGACTATAGCGAACTATCCCCAGCCAACTACATTGTCGCACGCTGACAAAGCCCCCATTTTCCGCAGCGCGCCCATATATCACAATTTTAGCGAGCGGATAAAACCTTGCCTCCATCTGTACCAATTAGTAACGTCGCATTGAGCTTAGTCGGGGAAAAGTCACCGACTATCAGAACGAAAACTTCAAGCCAATACGGGTTTGCTCCAAAAACAATTCCTCCCGATCACCATAATTGACATATTCAATAGTCAGATACTTAAATCGGAATCCAATACCCACATTACTTTGAAAGCCAGCATCTTCCACGTTCCCACCCAGAATAGGCGTGGCGACTTCATAGTCCATGTACGTCGCCCCCAATCTTATAAATGGTTCAATATTTTCACCTAATGGGTAGCGAAAAATAAGGGCTGGAGAGAAACCCGTTCCACTGAACACCGTCTCAAAACCATCGTCATCTTTCTCCGCTGCCCGATCAATATTTTCAATTTGCAACTCCACACCAAGATAACGATTGATATCCCAGCCTAGAAATACACTGGCAGTAGGGCTATTAATGTGCGCAAGGTTGCCATCGTCAAAGTCGGCATCAAAATACCCAATACTGCCACCCCAATACCGATCATCAGCGCTGGCACTAACTGCAATCGAATGCAGAAAAAAGAACAGCAATGAGACGAGGCATTGCCTCATTGTGCCAAGTCCGAAGATTGAAGTACGATACGATTCGGTGTGCCACCACCAACACCTTCAGTAACCGCGATCAACAAAGCAGTATTTCCCTCAATGCTTAGGCGAATAGGACCAGCCAAAATCGTTTGCGTGCCAGCTGTTGTCACCACCAAATCAAACGCCCGGGCAGGCAATGTTACATTGGCGCCGTCAAGAAAAGGAACCTGACTAACCAACGGCGCGGTATCGCCAATGCCATCACCAAGCTCCAGAGCGTAAAGATCTACCCGATCAAAATCATCAATCGTTGTCATACGCAAACCGTTTACAAATTGCACACTGGCGCCTGTCGCGATAGACCGAACCTCGGTAGTAATCGTTCGTATATCCAGGCCAATTTCATCCTCGTCGCCGTCATTTATATCGACTAAGGCAGACCCGCCAACTACCACCGTATAGTAGGTGTCATCATTGAGGCTTGCTGTAGAAGCCAAAGGATCTACAGCACTATTGGCTATTGCCGCTAGTGATATGTCAATAAAGCTGGGTTCGACAGCTATAAATTCTGTTATATCTGAAAAACCCAAAACCACACTGTCGACATTTTCTGATGTTGATGAATTGACGATATCGACATTGGCAAGGTCAGCATCAGCAATTAAGTTCACTATTCGAAGCCCCGATTTTGCCACTTCATTACTGAATGCATAATCTACGCCGCTATTGTCGACTAACATCACTGCCACTGAATCCGAATCCGGTCCCACACTGTTATTAACGACAATCAGATTTCTCGAAAGGTTTGGAAGATCAAACTCCCCGGAATCAAATACCACCGTCTCGCTGCCGTCTGGCGTAATCCTCAAGCGATAGATATCTTCATCGGCCTCGTCTAACAAAACAGCATCTGTACTTGATCCGGTAGTCACAGTTCCCACTATTGTTCCGCTATTCAGGCCGAGATCTGGCTCACTCAAGTAAACCGTAGTAGAAGCGTCGCTAAGATTGACCACCTGAAGCTCTATCTGCTCATCATCGTCGTCAAAAACATCGTCGGGGTTTTCAATAAATATCAGATCGGGGTTAGAAAAACCCCCAGAAATAACCACTGTATGAATAATATTAGATAAGACCTGAAACTCGGCTTCTGTAACAAGGACCTCGTGATCACCCGATTCTGGATCCTCATAACTAATGCTTATTACGTATTTATCATAAGCCAATTCGAGTTTTGGTGTAGCGTTTTGAAATCCAATATTTTTGAAATTAATTTCATCGCCTTCATCATCGTCATCATCCAGCTTAATCATAATTTCTAGCGCCGGAGAATCCTCGACGCCATTCACAACCTGAAGAAAACCAGCCGCTGCGGGGTCGTCAGAGTCACTACTTCCACAGCCCCACAAAATGGACAGGCATGCCAAAGCAACTAATACACGTACTATTTTTTTCATAAACCGCCTCATAAATTCCCTTCCAAAAATAAACATAAAGTAAACCCCCCTTAAAAAACACCACTACTGCACGAGAAAATATTTACCCGCACCCACCTAGGACCACAGGGGACTGAACATTTCAACCCATCACAATCAAAACCATTTAACTCACCAACCGGTAAAACTACCCACTAAAACTACCCACTAAAACCACAGCAACTGAACACCCCAATAGAAATAGTCACAATTTTGAAAAAACCATTTCTTCATCCATAACAAAAAACTCCTGCCACTGCTTTTCATAATCGTAAGGCATATGGGCAGCGTCAGTGATATAGATTCTTTTTCCCACAGTCTCGTTTTCGACAGCCAATGTTATAAAAACGAAGGCCAGTACAACCACAAGCGCACCGGACAACTGATAACAAGACGGAAACCGGAAGCGCCTGACATATTGGAGAAACCCATTCTTAACAGGTATGGGCTGTTGCTGAACCCTACTCGCCCCAGACACAATCCTTTCCGCTAAATCTTTACAATCACAAAATTCCAACCGAGAAAATACCCCGATAACCTCTTCGTCACTAATCGCAACTGCATCACTTTTATATGACATGGTTTACCACCCAAAACCGGATAAGAGTACATTCACTTGATATTGACAAACCCACTAGCGAATTGATCCGCCATCAAGCTCAATCTTCAAACAGGTTTTTTTCATATTTTTTTTCGCGCGCATTAACAACGACTCCAAAGCTTTCACCGATATACTGAGAATTTCCGAGACTTCTTTCTGAGCCAGACCCATATAATAGACAAGATTTACAGCATCCCTCTGAGAGTCAGGCAAAAGCATCACTGCATAACTTAGATTCTTATAACGCACACTGCACTCTTGATCGCTACCAAGAGCATCCGAGTGATCGGCAGCCACACCGCCTCCTTCCACCAGCCGATTAATTTCTTCGACCTGACAAGTTATAGTTCTGTTTCCAGAGCGCAACATATCATTACAGCGATTTAGAATAATGCGATAGAACCACGCCGTAAATGTACTTCTTTTCTGCCCATCCCACTGGCAAGGAGACTCCCACAATTTGATAAAAGAATCTTGAACAATATCCTCAGCATCGTGCGTATTTTGTAAGGTCCGATAAGCAATGCGATAAAAATATTTCGTATGACGCCGAACCATCACCACGAATGCTGCCCTATCACCCATTTTAATAAGCTCCAAAAGTTGCTCATCGGTTTCATTTTTCATAGACTAAACATAACGCTTGCAGATAATGAGGGTAAGGCATTCACTTTTTTTTCTTAGAGAAAGCGCCATACTCCTTCCGCATGGCCTTATGCCCCTCTCTACTTTCCCTGCGCGTAATCAGCCCATCACCATTTGAATCAAGCCTCTTAAAACGCTTTTCTGCATTTGCCATATATTCAGAACGATCAATAAAACCATCGTTATTGTCATCCACTCTACTGCGAGCGTTCCTTTCCCTTGACAAGAAATCAACTTTTAGTGACGACTTCAAACCACCTGAGCGAATGTCCAAAGAGCTCGACTTTTCTCCCCCCATAACATTGAGAGGGAAAATGGTTACTATAAATATCAACATCACTACTTCTGAATGCATACGACCCACCGACCACTCCTAAAACCATACGACTGCAATGAAACCTAACTCATGACTTCAGTTAAGCAAAAGCCTTTGTTATGCATTCCCCTGAAAATAGTTTTTCCGTTAAACATCAACATCAACAACAACCTGCCACATAGTTATATACGTACAACCAAGATTATTCCTTCGGCCACATTAAAAATAATTTGTGTTTTTATAACTAGCGAACAACAAACCTCCAAGGAGCGTTATTATTTCTTACCGCTTAATGATTATTAAGATGTGAAAAAGTTCCTTTCCACTCTGACCTTTCAAAAATAAACCATCAGCGGAACAAATCACTACAACCACTTACATTATCTAGCGGGGAAATTACAAAAAAATACAGAGGAACTAACACCTTAACTGAACAACCCAAACACAACTGAACAGGAAAAACACCCAACCCAACCCATGACCACACTAAATGGCGACAGGAAACAGCCATATTTTTTAGCACACAATAACGAGCACTTCACTCCTATAGGGAAAAGCCTACGCGAAAACTATAGAACATGTTAATTCTGCAAACGAAAATACAAACCCTAAAGTTCACTTGAAATCCTGGGCACTGCCATAAATTACTGGAACTTAAACTGCTAGAGACTGTCTACTAGAAAGTTAATCAGAAACAATCCAGAACGATGGGAGAAGAAAACAAAACTAGACCGGGATAAATAGCGAAGACGTCACGACAAACCGCAACTTCTTGAACAGGATAGACCCAAGTTTCCGCGAGGGATTGCGACCGAAAGCAAAGTGCAGCCATTTAGTCAACGGCAACCTAACGTCACAAAACTATACGCTGCTACAGCCGACACTTTATGCTGACAAAATTGCAGTAGCACTGGCATTGATTGCACTGGGAAGACATCAATCGGGATCTACGATTCGCGAACACCGTGAAACATACAGGCTCTATCGTTTACTGGATAAAAACATTAGTCCAGAGCATGCAGAAATAGCCATTAATATTCAGCGGAAAACAGGAAGGCGGAGCCGCCATAAACCCCACTCCAAAGTGGCTACAGCCTTATGTACGGGGCGAATGTAGCTCCGCCTACCTGAACCTAACTGCTTGTCATATCCATTGCAGTCAGCCGACTTACAACGTCCACCAGCCCGATCCTAGCTCAGGGTTACAGCGGACAAGCACTGTCGGGAGCCAGCTAAGGAAATCATTGGAATACTTTTTCTCTGGGGGATTTCTTATATTCACGAATATGGGAGTACAATAAATATTTGCAAAAAACATAAAGGATAACAAGCAGCGCCCGCTCATGGAAACCGGGAAAACCGAAGCGAATCCACGTGAAAACTCTCCAACCGGAAGAAAATTGATACCGGTTTTCTTGCAGGCTGAGCACACACCACGCTGCGGCTACTACACCACTATTACTTAGCGGCAGCATAGTTACATTGAAGGGGCTTATGGCGAGTCTCGGCTAATTAATACTGTGCAGCTACTCAACCGCTAACGGTGCAGCTCAATAAAACCGTCACGGTTGGGCATGCTGATGACAGGCAGTCGATCTTTGTCGACTACCTGCTGTGCTCCCACAATACCATTGAGATGCAGCAGATAAGCGGTCAGCGCGTAGACCTCATTAGCTGTTAGTGACTTCTCCTGGCCGTAGGGCATCGCTCTAGCAATATAGTCAAACAGCGTGGTTGCATAGGGCCAATAACTGCCAATACTCTTGAACGGTTTTCCCGTTGCCAGAGAGCCAATACCCCCCACCAAACTATTGCCTTTTTGAGCGCCTACGGGTCCGTGGCAGGCGCTGCAGCGGGCACGGTAAACTCCCTCGCCGATGGCGGCGGTGCCACTACCTTCTGGCAGTGCACTACCGTCTGGGGACACAATACTGTCCGCAACATTATCGACGGTGCGCCCCAGCCGTGGCTGCAGATGATGCCCCAACTGAGCGGCTTCCGCCAATGTACTATGCTGCTGCGTTAGTGCCGCCGGACTAGCCAGTAGCACCAGCACTGCCGCGGCAGTAACAGCTAAATTATGAGGGCCAATTAACCAGCGCAGGCTGCTAGATATAAACATTTTTTACCACCCCCTGCGGATCTACGGCCCAGCTCTGAATACCGTTGTAATGATAAAACCCGGCCGCCGAATACCTTGCTAAAGCCATCTCTCTGCTGGGCTGAATGTTACCGGCGCTATCGGTGGCACGGCTTTGTAATACCGCGCCGTGGCCCTGCCAGCGCCAGGGTATACGAAAGCGCGTTAGCGCCCGGTCGCCGCCTTGAGATTGCAACGTCGCCGCAACCCAGCTTTGTCCGCCGTCGGCACTGACCTCAACACCTCGAATAGAGCCTGCCCCAGACCAGGCCAAACCACTGACTTCATAAATCCCGCGGCGCTGTAAGACCATAGCTCCCGAGGGCGACGTGATCACCGACTTCACCTGCATAGCAAAAGAAAACATCTCCGCTTTGCCGTTTTTCAGCAAGTCGGTATATTTACTGGTTTCCTCTCGACTGTAAGCCGGTGTTTGCTGCACCTTGATTTTGTGCAGCCATTTCACACTCACATTGCCTTCACTACCGGGAACAAATAGCCGCATGGGATAACCCTGAGCCGGGCGCAATACTTCACCATTTTGATAGAGCGCCACCATCACCTTATCTCTGGCCAAGTCGATAGGTAAGCTGCGGGTATGACCCGATGCGTCGGCGCCCTCAGCCACAATCCAGCGGGCGCGACTGTCTAGCCCGGCTTCATCGAGCAGATAGCGTAGCGGCACACCGGTCCACTCCGACCCGGACAACAGGCCATGAATAGCCTGCACACTTAAATCCTGGGCGCGGGGCAAGGTATTTAGATAGCTATTGCCAGAACATTCCAAAAAATAGCAGTGCGACTCCAGCGGATAGGCCCGCAGGTCATCAACACTAAAACGTACAGCGCGCTTAACATCACCGTATATAGTCAGGCTGTGCAGGCTGGGGTCGATGGCGGGGATACCGCTGTGATGACGTTCGAAATGAAGGCTGTTGGGCGTAATGCTGCCGTTAAGTGTCGCCAACGGGGTATAGGACACGCCCGCCTGGGGTCCATAGGGATTACCGAACTGGACTTGCCTTTGGTCTTGGACAAACGCAGAGCGCTCACCGTATTCACTCTGCGCACTACCGCTATGAGTAGACCATAACGGCACAGTTTCTGCTGCCTGGGTCGGCAATAAAAAACCACCGGCAATACCCACAGTGGTGGCTTTTAACAGCGAGCGACGAGCCAATAGTCCGCCCTGCTCCGGTAATCTCTTATCGCTACCAGTCATTACAATACCTATTGTTTAACACTGCCAACCCCGCTGATTACAACTCTGCAGCTATTAATAAATGCCGGGCTCTGCCTTGGCAATTACCAGCAAACGTTAACAGCGCCGCACTGCATCGCTACCTGCACCCCATCAACCCACCTACAGCACCAACCCAGTGCCACCCTAGGGAGAATTCTGCAAACCCCACATAGCCGGGAGCTTTCGCGCACCCAACAGTGTTTGTCCGCGCTGCAGATGTTCACGCAACTGTTTGACCACTGCGGGATTTTCTCGGGCATAAGAATAGGTTTCGGAAGGGTCTTTTTCCAGATTAAACAGTAGCCCCACCGGGCCATAATAGGAGTCGGGGTGATCAAAACTGGCCAGTAGTAACTTGTATTTGGATTCTATCACCAGCTTCCACTGGCCCTTGCGCACACCGGCAATACGATCATTATCAAACAAGTAGAGGGCTTCATGGGGGCTCTCCTCACCATTTTTCAACAGCGGCAAGATATCCTTACCATCGAGTACAACATCGCCATCCAGCCGGGCATTGGCCGCACCGACAAAGGTCGGCAACAAGTCAATGTTCATCGCCGGCTCAGCGGACACCACCCCGGCGGGAATCTGCCTAGGCCAGCGGGCGATAAAGGGAACACGCAAACCGCCTTCCCAGGAGGAACCCTTGCGATCGCGGTACTGGCCGGCACTGCCCTCCCACCAGGGGCCATTGTCGGAGGTGAAAATCACCAGCGTATTGTCGTCCAGCCCCAGCTCGGTCAGTGTTTTCATTACCTCACCGGTACTCCAATCCAACTCCTCCACCACATCACCATATAGGCCAGCCTCTGAGCGGCCGGTAAATTCAGGTGAGGCAAAGAGCGGCACATGGGGGAAGGCATGGGACAGGAACAGAAAAAACGGCCTATCCTTGTTGCGGGTAATAAATTGCTGCGCGCGGGCGGTATACCGTTTTGTCAGCTGGGTTTGATCTACCGGAAATTCGATCTTTTTTGTGCCTTCATATAACTCCACCGGCGCCAGATCATTACTGTGCAATAATCCAAAAAACTCATCAAAGCCCTGCAGAGTCGGGTTTTTATCTGCCGCATAACCCAAGTGCCACTTACCCACCAGGCCGGTGCTATAACCCTCTTTCCCCAGCGCCTCGGCAATGGTCAACTCTTCGCTGGCCAAGCCAATGTTATTAGTGGGCCTGGCCACATCCGCCACTAGATTGAGCCGAATGGGATAACGCCCAGTCAACAGACCACCACGGGACGCAGTGCAAACATTAGCACTGGCGTAAAAGCTGCTTAATTGCACACCCTCAGCTGCGAGCCGGTCTATATTGGGGGTTTTTATCAGCGTTGAACCGTAGCTGCCGATGTCGCCATAACCTAAGTCATCGGCGAGGATTACAATAAAATTGGGACGCTTCGCTGTAGCCGCCGCCTCTGCCAGTAGCGCTGCTGAATGACTAGCCAATAGAGTACAAAATGCGAGCATTAATCCTGTGGTTTTCATTGGGGGCCCTGATAATTATTTTTTTCGCAGCGAGACTGCAATACGGCCCTCAGAGTAACAACAGCGCCAGCAGGCTGCAACAGTCTAGATCCACCGCTCAGTTTATCGATCCCAACACATCACCGACGGCCGAAAAAAGCCGCTCAAGCTCGACCTCGGTAGCAGTGAAAGGGGGCGCAAATTGTAATGTATCACCGCCCCAGCGCACATAAAAACCCGACTCCCACAGCGCCAGCCCCGCCTCAAAGGGGCGCACTATGGCGTCCCCGTCTCGGGCGTCTAGGGCGATGGCACCGGCCAGACCAAAATTGCGGATATCGCTTACATGAGGC
>Ga0209395_1000298_pt1 | contig 74492 bp, 76 predicted proteins | sample GOMGulsemesocosm_3_FD_184635 | JGI IMG/M metagenome (GOLD analysis project Ga0209395, IMG submission 184635) | Methane-oxidizing microbial communities from mesocosms in the Gulf of Mexico - GOM9D Gulf of Mexico (SPAdes) (version 2) | ecosystem: Environmental > Aquatic > Marine > Cold seeps...
GAATCAGCAAGCCCAATAATGGGATTATTAGGATCTAAAATAACTGCCGCAGCAACCACATCGCCCGCTAAAGGTCCACGCCCAGCCTCGTCAGAACCGGCTAATAAAACGCCCGTATATTGTTCGCTTACGAATGGTTCAAGAATTTTTTTAACTTTTTTCTGTTGTTTAGGCTCAACCATAAATACCTCTATCCTGCTTTTTTATTAACCAGTTCAAGCACGGCCTGAGCAGCTTGGTTGCCAGCATCCAACCTTAACTCATGATGTAAACGATCAAACGTTTTAGCCATCTCTGAATCAGAGTGAAAAGCCTTCCAACTCTCAATTAAAGCGCCAGCTAAGGCGTCAGGATTAGCGCTATCTTGAATTAATTCAGGGACCAATGCTTTTTTTGCTAATAAATTTGGCAAAGAAACATAAGGTACCTTAATCATTCTAGACATGATGGCGTAAGTGAGCTTTGTAAACCGATAAGCAACGACCATGGGCCTTTTTACTAACATTGCCTCTAGAGCTGCAGTACCTGACGCTAACAAGACAGCATTAGCGGCAACCATGCTCTCTCTTGATTGACCATCAGTCACAAATACAGCAGGCAATAGATCTGCTTTGAGGTCATCCGTTAATATTAGCGAAGCAAGCGTATCTTCTATTTGATGGCGCCTTTGCTCATTGACGGCTGGAATCAAAAATTTTGCATGGGGTATTTTATGTTTAATTATCGCCATTGTTTTTGCAAAGACGGGCATTAAACGGCTAACTTCCCCCCCACGAGACCCTGGAAGAATGGCAAAAATGGCATCATTATCCTGCTCAATATTAAATTTTACCCTTGCCTCTTCTCGGCTCACTTGCAAAGGAATTTCATCTGCTAGTGAATGGCCAACACACTTAATAGGAATCTGGTGTTGGTGGTAAATATCCAACTCAAAGGGAAATAAAGCCAACATAAGGTCGACTGACTCTTTAATCTTAAAAATGCGTTTTTGTCGCCAAGCCCATACTGAGGGGCTGACGTAATGAATACTTGTAATGCCTTTTTGCTTTAGCTTCTTTTCTAATGGAAGGTTAAAGTCTGGGGAATCAATACCAATAAATGCCGTTGGTTGCTTCTCAATACATAGATTAAATAACATTTTACGGATAGATAACAATTCCCTTAATCGGCCCAGCACTTCGACTAATCCCATCACGGATAATCTATCCATAGGCACTAAAGACGTAAACCCTTGGGCCTGCATTAAGGGCCCACCAATTCCGCTGAAAATAGCATCTGGATCAAGTTTTTTTAAATGAGAAATTAAGCTAGCACCCAAAATATCACCCGATGCTTCGCCTGCTACTAAAATATAATGATTTGCCACTCGCCTTCCTCAACAAAACCTAATTAACAAAAAACCCCAGAATTGTCTGGGGTTTTTGATTAGCGCCAACTAATTAATCAATATTTATCTAATAATGCCGCGCTTAGAACACTTAATTGACGCTAAAAATAGAGCGACCTCAGCGTATTCTAACGCTAGACCTTGCTCTAATTCTTTTACAGCATCTTCAAGCTTATTACTTTTAAGGTAAATACACTTATAAGCAGACTTCAATGCTTTAATCACGTCTTTGGACATGCCACGTCGTCGCATACCTTCAAAGTTCATACCATGGGCTTTAGCAGGATTACCCGATACCATCACATAATTAGGAATATCCTTGGTAACCATTGAACCCATGCCACACATACTAAAAGAGGCAACCTGGCAAAATTGATGTATACCTGTGTAGCCGCCAAGGATAATAGAGTCACCCATTACCACATGACCTGCCAAGGCAACATAATTTGCTAAAATATTATTATCGCCAACAATGCAATCATGACCAACATGGGTACTGGCCATAAAAAGATTCCCATCGCCAATTCTGGTAATACCATTATCCTGAATCGTACCACGATGAATCGTCGCATTTTCACGAATAATATTATTGTCACCAATCACTAACTTTGTTGGTTCACCCATGTATTTTTTATCTTGATTTGCTTCGCCAACTGAAGCGAATTGATAAATTTCATTACCTTCACCAATCGTCGTATGACCATTTATGACAGCATGAGATTTAACAACTGTACCTGCTCCAATTTTGACATTTGCACCAATCACAGAAAAAGGCCCAACCTCGACACTGGGGTCGATTTCGGCGTTAGAGTCAACAATGGCTGATGCATGAATCGTCACTAGCGTTTCCTATCTGCACATAAAATAGTTGAAGAACAAACAAGCTCACCATCTACGGTCGCTTTACAGGCAAACTTCCAAATACCACGGCGCTCTGTAAGAATTTCTGCTTCTAGAAGCAATTTATCACCCGGTACAACGGGACGTTTAAAACGCGTTTTATCCGCTCCAACGAAATAGTAGATAGAACCATCTTCAGGCGTTTTATCCATGGTTTTAAAGCCTAATATACCTGCGGCTTGAGCCATTGCTTCAATTATTAATACGCCAGGCATAACTGGATGATCGGGGAAGTGACCATTAAAATAAGGTTCGTTCACTGTGACATTCTTATAAGCCACAATTGATTCACCTAATTTCAAATCTACAACACGATCTACCAACAAAAAAGGGTACCTATGTGGGAGATATCGGCGAATCTCATTTACATCCATCATCTACTATCGACCTTATATATTTTCTTACTTAAGTTTATGTTCTAAATTAGCAATTTGCTTAGCCATATCATCAATTCTACGTAATCTAGCAGCAGATTTACGCCACTTTGCAGTTGTGTCCAATCCTGTACCAGAAGAATATGAACCCGCTTTATCTATAGACTTACTGACCAAACTCATTGCTGTTACATGGACATCATCGACTATTGTCAAATGCCCAATTATGCCAACGCCACCTGAAATGGTACAACGTTGTCCTATTTGAGTACTACCCGCAATCGCTGAACAACCTGCAATTGCGCTATTATCACCAATTATGACGTTATGAGCAATTTGAACTTGATTATCAATGATCACACCATTGCCGATTTTAGTATTATCTAGCGCGCCACGATCAATCGTCGTATTGGCACCGACTTCCACCCTATCACCTAAGGTAACGGCAGCAAGTTGCATAATCTTAACCCAACCTTCTGAGCTGGGGGCAAAACCAAAGCCGTCAGCCCCGATGACACAACCACTGTGTAATAAACAAGACTCACCAATTTCGACATCATAATAAATACTTACGTTAGCCGCTATTCTGGTATTTTTACCAACTTTCGCGCCGGCACCAATAACAGAATTCGCGCCTATTTCTACCCCATCAGCAATAACAGCATTATCTTCAATGACTACATTAGGCGCTATTATTAAACCCTCACCAAGGGAGACGTTTTCACCTATCGTGGCCGAGGCATGTATGCGCAACTCTGGTTTAGGACGGTTATCGAAAATATGAGTTAGCTGAGCAAAAGCAAGATAAGGATTTTCAACAAGGATAGCGTTACTAACTTTGTGTGAAAGCGCTTGGTCTCGAATCAACACCACTCCAGCTTTAGTCGTTGCCAGCTGCCCCTGGTATTTAGGGTTTGCCAAAAAACTTAACGCTTGAGCATCGGCATGCTCAAGCGTTCCTAATTTTTCAATTATATAAGCGGGGTCACCAATCACAACCCCACCGACATGAGCTGCAATTTGCTCTAAACTAAATGACATTAATCACTCTCATTAAGTCGCGTTGTTAACTCGTTAGTAATATCAATTCCTGCGCCTGCATATAAGCTTAGTTGACGATTCAAGACAAGATCCAAACTTTTTTCTTGAATGATTTCTTTCAACACTGCCTCCGCTTTTGGCGTTAGTTTTGCCAACAACTCTTTCTCAAGCTGCTTAGCCTGTCGCTGCATATTCGCAGCGGCATTTCTTAATTCATTCTCTCTTTTCGCTAAAACCTGACGTCTTTGGTTAAATACATCTGGATCTAAAGTCAATTCTTCTCTTTGTAAACTAGTAACTTTTTCATTCAATTCAGCTTTTGCAGCGTTAAGTTGCTGCTCCATCTTTGATACTTTTTCTCTTGGTTCTTTCGATGCTTCTTGCCCTATCTTACTTTGTAAAACTGCTACTCGAAAATCTAAGGTTGCGACATTGGTAGCAAAAACAGAAAACGAAAATAAAGCACATACCGCTAAAACTATTGAACGTTTCATTACAAATCCTTATTAGAAAGTTGTCCCTAGCTGAAACTGAAAGACATCAGTATCATCACCGGTTTTGGCATTAAGCGCTCTCGCTAAGTTGAATGACAAAGGCGCGATTGGTGTCACCCAAGTCCAACTAAAACCAGCACTAAAACGAATCTCTGCAAAATCAACACCTTCCTTGCAGCTATCATTACCACTATAACAGTTATCCGTAAAAACGTTACCCGCATCAATAAAAAAGGCTGTTCGTACAGACTTATGATCGTCAACCATAGGCATAGGGAAAATAAATTCAGCTGTACCTGTAATCGAGATATTACCGCCCAGCGCACTTGGGTCTTCGTCTGATGTACTTGGGTACGAGTTTAAAGGCCCTAATGATGAACTATCAAAGCCCCTAACGGAATACACCCCCCCTGCATAATAGTTTTCATAGAATGGTAACTGCTCAGAATCCCCATAACCAAAACCATAACCCAGCTTACCTTTAAGACGAACAAGCCATAAATTAGAACCATTTAAATTCCAGTAACGCTGACTGTTTAAATCTAATTTACCATACTCTTGATCACTTATTGGCGTTGCTAAACTCAAACTCAGACGCGTGGAGTAACCTTGTGTTGGTAACATCCCACCCACCAAATCACTATCACTCCAGGTAATACTACCGATAAAGTCATCAAAATTATTACCATTAGATTCGACATAGTCACTGGTTTCATTTGATGGGTCGGTACCCAATTTCACTTTAGTTTCTTTTGCTGTCATACCAAATGTAAGACGCTGCGTATCGGAGATGGGGTAACCAAACCTTACCGTCGCACCTAACGTGTCAAGACTATAGTCTTCCACTTCATCATCATCGTCGTAATCCGTTGTTTTATAGAAGACATCAAAACCGCGGCTAATACCATCTACCGTAAAGAAAGGATTATCATAAGATAAGGTATATTTCTTAGAAGTAGCTGAACTACTGATATTAAAAGACGCTTTATTACCTGTTCCCAAGAAATTACGTTTGGATATCCCAAAACCTAACTGAACACCGTCACCATCAGAGTAACCAATACTTGCCTGAATACTTCCCGATGGCTGCTCTTGTACCTTGATATCAATATCAACAAGGTCACTACTACCTTTAACAGGGACTGTCCTTAAAGTAACTTCGCCAAAATAGCCAAGACGCTCAATACGCCTCTTTGACTGTTGAATACTTGAGTGGTTTGCCAAACTCCCTTCAAACTGAGTCATTTGACGACGCAACACCTCATCTCTTGTTTCACTATTTCCAGAGAAGTTAATACGCCTTATATAGACTTTAGGTCCAGGGGTAATATGGTAGGTCAGGTTAACTTTATTATCTGCCAGTTTCTCAGGAATGATATTAACCTTGGTGAACAGATAGCCCTGGTCACCTAATAATGCTGATATTGATTCCAGGTTTTTTGTTGCTATCGCTCGCGAAAAGATGTCACCTTTCTCTTGAGTCACCTTGTCAAAAATATCCGATTCATCCAGTACCAACTCGCCATTTAAAAGCACTTCGTTGATAGTATATTGTGGTCCTTCCTCAATATTTATCACGATATAAACGTCTTGTTTATTCTGCGATAAACTTACCTGAGACGACACAAGTTCATAATCCAAGAAACCTCTATCTAGGTAATAACTTTTTAAGCTATCAAGATCCGCTTGAATCTTTGGTTTTGCATATTCATCACCAGTTCCAAACGGATTAAAATATCCGGTCTCCATTGATAAGAAGTTCTTAGTAATTTCGCTTTCAGAAAAAAGCTCATTCCCGATAACATTAAGGTGAACAATTTTAGCCGTTTCCCCTTCAACAATTTTGATCGTGACACCAATTCGATTACGAGGCATTTCCTCGGTAATCACTTCAACATCAGCATTGTAACGACCCAGAGCATAATACTGTCGTTGTAACTCCTGCTCAATTTGATTCAGAGTATCGGGTTTATAAAACTCCCCTACTTCTAACGAAGATCGTGTCAGTCCTTTCTCTAAATCTTCAGTCGCGATAAGGTCATTACCTTCAATCGTTAAAAGCCCTATAGAGGGTCTTTCTTGCACTTGAAAAGTGAGTACCCCATCATCGTCAAAGACTTGAATATCCCTAAAAAAACCAGAGGCGAATAAGGTCTGTATAGAAGAGTGAACCGATTCGAGATCATAAGGTGTTCCCTCTTCATAACCAACCATTTCAAGCGCTCTAGCGCTAGGAACCTGTAATAAACCATCAATTTTAACCTGGGAAATATCTTTAGAAATCGCCGGCAAACTTAACAACATTAGACATAAGGTAAAAACAAACTTCACTCACAACCTCTCTACAAACGGGCGATATCGTTAAATATAGCAACCAACATTAGGGCAAATAACATAGACGCACCAATGCGGTAAGCTAGATATTGAATTTTTTCAGATACGGGCTTTCTACGGACAAGTTCCACAAAATAAAAGAGCAGATGTCCACCGTCTAAAACGGGGATTGGTAAAAGGTTTAGTACACCTAAACTGATACTCAGGTACGCCATAAACTGTATAAAAGATTGCAGACCGGATTCGGCAGAAGCACTCGCGACTTTCGCAATAGTAATAGGGCCAGATAAGTTATCAATAGAAATCAGACCCTTTATCATTTTATAAATAGAAGACAGAGTTAAACTTATCATCTGAGCTGAGCGGTCAATACCATATTCAATAGACCCAAAAACACTATACTCAGTCACTTTATACCAACTCGAATCCAGTACGATAGGCTTCACCATCAAACCGACATAACCGGTCGCAGCGCCATTCACAAGCTTTTCATTTGGTATCAAAGTTAAGCTAAGGTTTTGATTATCACGCACTAACGAAACAGATAAAGCTTGTTTAGGACTGTTTTGCACAATACTGACAAAACCCTGCCAATCATCAATCACATTATCATTGACCCTGACAATCTCATCACCCGCCTTGATTCCAGCCAAGGCTGCAGCACCATCCGCTAGCACCTTTTCAATCACTGCTGGCATATCAGGGCGCTTAGGCTCTAACCCTAACTCACTAATCAAGCCTGCTGGTTCAGAATCAGACAACCAAGAGTCTAACTTAAAGTCAGAGGCGACTTCAGATCCGCCCCCTAAGGGAAGGTAATTAAAATGATATGTACCACTTTGGCCAATAAGATTAGCAAGCGCTAAATTCACTTGCTGCCAAGATGCAACGTCCTGGCCATTTATATGGGTTAATTCGTCACCCACTTGCAGAGAAGAGTGTGAAATAATTGAGTTAGACTCGATACCACCCACAACAGGTGACACTGTCTGTATACCTTGAAGAGCAACAAAACTATAAAGAATAATAGCCAACAGGAAGTTAGCTAAAGGCCCAGCCGCAACAATCGCAATGCGTTGCCACACACTTTTATTATTAAAGGCTTCGCCTTTTAATTGTGCAGGAACATCACCTTCTCGCTCATCAAGCATACGCACATAACCGCCAAGCGGTATCAGTGCCAAGGTAAACTCAGTGCCTCGTTTATTTACCCACTTAAAAATAGGCTTGCCGAACCCAACTGAAAAACGCAGAACCTTCACACCACAAGCTCGAGCGACAATATAGTGACCAAATTCATGAAAGGTGATGAGCACACCTAAAGCAATGACAATGGAGAGTATACTTTGAATCACAAGAACGCCTTAGAGTTAATAATATCATTCGCTTTTTGACGAGCCATTTTATCGGCATCAAATACAGCGTCCAAATCTGTGACAGGGAAAATCGCTGTTTGTTCAAGCACTTCAGCATTTATTTTGGCAATATCTAAAAAACCAATGCGTTTATTTAAAAAAGCATCTACGCCAACTTCGTTAGCCGCATTCAAACTTGCCATTGCGGTTCCACCTATATACCAAGCATCAGCTGCTAACTGTAGATTTGGGAATCGACTTGTATCTGGCTCAGAAAAATCCAAGCGAGCAACCTCAAGAAGGTTTAAAGGCTTAACTTGTGTGGTAATTCGTTCAGGCCATGTCATGCCATAGGCAATAGGGATTTTCATATCAGGGTTACCCATTTGAGCGATAACCGATCCATCGTCATATGACACCATAGAGTGAATAATACTCTGAGGGTGGATCACAACATCAATATCGTCAGGCTCCACGTCAAATAACCAGCAAGCCTCAATAAGCTCAAGCCCCTTGTTCATCATGCTCGCTGAGTCTACTGAGATTTTACGCCCCATTGACCAATTAGGGTGCTTGCACGCTTGCTCAGGGGTTACTGTTAGCATTTGATCATGGGTAAAGTTTCTAAAAGGACCACCTGAGGCAGTAAGGAGGATTTTTTCAACTGACGCCTTAATCACGCCAGTGTCATTCTGTGGCAGACATTGAAAGATCGCATTATGCTCACTGTCTATTGGCATAAGGATGACATTGTTTTTGACAACCTCATCCATAAACAATCGACCCGCAGTCACTAACGACTCTTTATTCGCTAATAAAACACGCTTACCCGCTCGAATCGCAGCCAAGGTAGAAGTCAGCCCTGCAAAACCAACAATCGCAGCAACGACTTGATCCACATTATGATCAGACGCAATATCAGACATGGCACTTGAGCCGTAATCGAATTGAATCGTTAAATCTGAGCACGCTTGAGCCACTGCATCACGGGCTGTTTCAGTCCCCATTACAACGCGTTCAGGCTTAAACTGCCGACAGATTTCTATCATGCGCTCAACACTGGTATTAGCAGCGGCAGATACCAAATCAAATCGCTCAGGATGTTGCTGTATCAAGTCTAGCGTACTGGTTCCGATGGATCCTGTTGCACCCAAGAGACAAATTTTTTGCATTAGAGCCATCCAACATTCATCATCAAGAGTACAAATACAGGAGCCGCTGACGTCACACTATCAATACGATCCATAACACCACCATGCCCAGGAATAAGATGACTAGAGTCTTTTATTCCTTCATGTCGCTTAAATAAACTCTCGGTTAAATCACCTAACACTGAAACAGCAACAGTGACCAACCCAATTAGGGCAAGCGTCAAACTTGCAACCAGTGACAGGTCTTGAGTCACAGCAAAAGCAATTAGCCCAGCCTGCGTTAATACAAGACCACCGATAACCCCTTCCCATGATTTACCTGGACTCACATGACGAGCTAACTTACGTTTGCCAAATAAACGACCTGAAAAATATGCGCCTGTGTCTGCTCCCCAAATAAGCCCCATCAAGAGGATCAAATAGGTCACAAACTGGCTTCCCTGCTTAAGAACCGCTAAAGCACACCAGGTTGTCAACAGTATACTCAAACCGAAAACGAGTCTGAGAAAACGCCCTTTCCAGGCTTTTTGAGTGGGATATGCAATCACCCAATAAAGCGCAAAACACCAAAGCATTGGCGTTATCCACAAGACAGCTCGCTGTAAATCAAAAATAGCAACACCATAGGATAAGGTAGCGACCATCCCAGCAAACGCAATTCGTGTTTGCTGAACTTTAATTCCCGACAGTCTCGCCCACTCCCAGGCAGCCACTACCAGAACAGCGCCCGTAAAGAACATAAAACCAATGTCATCCAAAGCCACCACGGCATAGACAAACACAACCGCCATCACAATGGCACTTAACACTCTAGGTAAAAGCATAATTATCGACCGCCATATCGTCTTTGGCGCTGTTGATAAAGATCAAAAGCGTAATGTAGGTCATCCCGCTTAAAATCTGGCCAAAGCACAGGTAAAAAAACAAATTCTGAATAGGCAGCCTGCCACAACAAGAAATTACTGATACGTTCCTCGCCTGAGGTACGAATTATGAGATCTGGATCAGGTAGATCAGAGAGGTAAAGTTGCTCTGCGATGGCGTTCTCATCAATTTGATCAATTGACAACTCACCTGCAAGTACTTTTTGACAGACATGCTTGGTAGCTTGAGCGATATCACCACGGCCACCGTAGTTAGCAGCAATGACCAACTGCATCCCCTCATTTGCTTGAGTTTCTTCTTCTGAAAGGGCGATTTGCGCTTGTAACTTACTACCAAAACCCGTGACATCTCCCATAATTCGGAGACGGATTTTTTGTTTATTCATGCGCTTCACTTCTTTCTTCAAAGAACGCATAAAGAGCATCATTAAAGCATCGATTTCAGCTTGAGGTCGTTTCCAATTTTCACTTGAAAAAGCAAATAACGTCAGTACTTTAACGCCCGCTTTAGCTGATTCTTCTACGACACGACGCACCGCCGTTGCCCCGGCTTTATGACCCGCAATACCAGGCAGAAACTTTCGCTTCGCCCAACGATTATTGCCATCCATTATAATAGCAATATGCGCAGGGACATTAGCAATTGTCTCAGCCGAATTATTCGGTTCGTCATGTGACGATTCAGACATACGCAAAACCTTATTCTAAAGAAAAACGCTTAATGGGGCACAAAGCCCCATTAAGTTTTTAGATTGCCATTAGGTCTTTTTCTTTTTTCGCGATACGATCTTCAACTTGAGCAACATACTTGTCAGTCAATTTTTGCACTAAATCTTGTGCACGACGATCATCATCTTCTGAGATCTCTTTCTCTTTAAGTAAAGACTTGAAACCTGCATTAGCGTCACGACGAATATTTCGAATAGAAACACGCGCACCTTCTGCCTCGGCTTTTGCTTGTTTGAAGTAGTTCTTACGAGTCTCTTCAGTCAAAGCAGGCATAGGAATACGAATCAAACCACCCGTTGTAGAGGGATTCAAACCTAAGTCGGATTTCATAATCGCTTTTTCGATTTCTGGCACTAAGTTTTTCTCCCAAGGAGAAATACCTAACGTACGCGCATCTTCAACTGTGATATTTGCGACCTGACTTAAAGGCGTATCAGAGCCATAATAATCAATTCTCACTGAATCCAAGATACTTGGATGAGCGCGACCTGTACGGATTTTTTTAAAAGCTGTTTCTAAGGCTGCGATAGATTTACCCATACGCTCTTCAGAATCTAACAAAATTTCATCAATCATAACTATCTCACTTAATTAGTGTGCCTTCATCGCCACCCATAATTACATTAATGAGTGCGCCTGGCTTATTCATATTAAATACACGTATTGGCATATGGTGATCACGGGTCAAGCAAATTGCAGTTAAGTCCATGACTCCTAATTGTTTTTCCAATACTTCGTCATAGTTTAATGTATCATATTTGACAGCATCTGGGTCTTTCATTGGATCAGCAGAATATACACCATCAACCTTGGTCGCTTTCAGAACGACATCAGCATCAATCTCAATACCGCGCAAACATGCGGCAGAGTCGGTGGTAAAGAAAGGATTACCTGTACCTGCTGAGAAAATAAGAACATCACCTTCTTTCATTAATCGCATCGCTCGACGACGATCATAAGGCTCAACAATCCCTGTCATAGTAATTGCAGACATAACACGAGTCGTAATATTGGCTCTTTCAAGCGCATCACGCATCGCCAAAGCATTCATAACCGTTGCTAGCATCCCCATATGGTCACCAGTCACACGATCCATACCTGCTTCGCTTAGTGCTTGTCCACGAAATAGGTTACCACCACCAATAACAATACCAACTTCAACACCGATACCGCGTAACTGCCCGATTTCTAGCGCAATTCGATTCAATACTTTAGGGTCGATACCAAATTTTTCGTCTCCCATTAAAGCTTCACCACTTAGCTTTAACAAAATTCTTTTATAACTTGCGTTTTTTTCAATCGGCATCTTCTCTCTCCGGTAATGGCATTAATAGTATCCAAGCTATCTTTCAAACAGCCTGATATAAAATATTATATCTTGAGATATAAACATTTATAAAAAAGGGCAGTCTAGCTGCCCTTTTTATGAAGTCGATCAGCTAAAGTTAACCTTTAAGCTGAGCCGCAACTTCTGCAGCAAAATCTACTTCTTCAACTTCAATACCTTCACCTACTTCAAGGCGAACGAAAGAAGTAACAGTTGCACCAGCATCTTTCGCAAGTTGACCGACTTTAACGTCTGGGTTCTTAACGAAAGGCTGTTCAACTAGGCTGTTTTCAGCCAAGAATTTCTTCATACGACCAACAATCATTTTGTCAACGATTTCAGCTGGTTTGCCTGCCATATCTGGCTGAGCACGAATGATTTCTTCTTCTTTAGCTAGCACGTCAGCAGGCATATCATCACCACGTACAACACGTGGAGCAACAGCAGCAACATGCATAGACACATCTTTAGCTAGCTCATCAGAACCATTTTCAAGTTGAGTCAATACAGCGATTTGTCCATTACCGTGCAGGTAACCACCAACCAAACCACCTTCAATTAGAACAGCACGTCGAGGAGAGATGTTCTCACCGATTTTTTGAACTAGTGCTTCACGCAACTGACCAATTTCACCCGCTAATAGCGTTTCAATGTTAGTGTCTTTTGTTTCAAAGATAACATCTGCCACTTTTTCAGCAAAAGCATTGAAGTTATCATCACGTGTCGCGAAATCAGTTTCAGCGTTAACTTCAACTAGAATGCCATAAGAGTTGTCTTGCGCTACGCGCATCACTAGACGACCTTCAGCAGCAGTACGACCTGCTTTTTTAGCAGCCTTCATACCACTTGTTTTACGCAATTCTTCAATTGCTAACTCAATATCGCCACCAGCTGCTGTAAGTGCTTTTTTACACTCCATCATGCCAAGAGCAGTACGTTCACGTAGTTCTTTTACCATTGCCGCAGTTACTGCTGCCATTTGTAAACCCTCTTAATACGAATTTGAAATTTAAAAAAAGGGGCTTTAAGGCCCCCCTTTCGAAATTAGGAGAAAGCCCTAATTAGTTAGCGTCAGTTGCTTCGCTAACTTCAACAAACTCATCAGCAGAACCTGCAGCCGCACCGCGACCTTCAAGAACAGCATCAGCGAATGCAGATACATATAACTGTACAGCGCGGATAGCATCATCGTTAGCTGGAATTACATAATCAATGCCATCTGGATTACTATTCGTATCCACAACACCGATTACTGGAATGCCAAGCTTGTTAGCTTCTTTGATTGCAATGCGTTCGTGATCAACATCAACAACAAAAAGGATATCAGGAAGACCGCCCATATCCTTGATACCACCAATAGAAAGCTCAAGTTTTTCAAGCTCACGAGTGCGCATCAAAGCTTCTTTTTTAGTGATTTTTTCAAAAGTACCGTCGCTCATTTGACCTTCAAGCTCACGAAGACGCTTGATAGAAGCACGGATAGTTTTGTAGTTAGTCAACATACCACCTAACCAACGGTGATTAACGTAAGGCATTGAAGAACGTTGAGCTTGCTCTTTCATTGTCTTAGACGCTGCACGCTTAGTACCAACGAACAAAACTTTATTTTTGTTCTCTGCCATTTTCTTAACTAGCTCAAGCGCATCGTTAAGAGCAGGTACAGTGTGCTCAAGGTTGATGATATGGATCTTGTTACGTGCACCAAAAATGAAAGGCTTCATTTTTGGATTCCAGTAACGAGTTTGGTGACCGAAGTGAGAGCCGACTTGTAAAAGGTCGCGCATAGAAACTGTAGGCATAATATTATCCTTGTTTGGGTTGTTTATCACTTACCAACCTACAACTCCAGCCAGACAAGGTTTAAAGCAACCATTGGCACCCAAGAAGAGGTAGTTAATTGTGGTAAGGTCGTTAGGGTTTATTAGTTAAACTAAAATCCGATATCAATTCAGATTCAAGCGGGCGTGTTTATACCATAAACACGAAACAATCTAAAGAAAATATTACCCAGATGCGTTTTTTCTTCTCCTTTTTAGTCCGTAAAAAGAGGGAATATCCCCGCCTTCTCATGTAGAATAACGCACAACTTTAATCAGGCATCTTTTTTCATCATGAGCAACGAAATTTTAAATCAAATCAAAGAACTCACAAAGAATGGCCGAGTTGATGTACCAAATTGGACACCAAAAACAGCCGCTACTCGCTTTACTGACATTGCAGATATAGAAGGAATGCGTACTGCAGGTCGATTAGCCGCTGACGTATTGGACATGTTACTACCGTTCGTCGTACCTGGCGTCACAACAGACCAACTCGACATTATCGCCCATAACCATATAGTCACAGAACAAGGTGCGATCCCAGCACCACTGGATTATCACGGCTTTCCGAACTCTATCTGCACATCTGTCAATGATGTTATTTGCCATGGTATCCCCAACACCAAGGCCTTAAAAAAAGGCGATGCCGTTAATATTGACATAACTGTCATTAAAGACGGCTATTATGGCGACACTAGTCGCATGTTTTTTGCAGGCGAACCCGCACCGCATCTAGCGCGCCTGTGTAAAGTCACACAAGAATGTCTATACCTTGCCATCAAAATGGTAAAACCCGGCACCCGCATTGGCGACCTTGGCGCAGCCATCGAAGCCCACGCACACAAACATCACTTTTCCGTTGTTGAAGAATATTGTGGTCACGGCTTAGGCACCACTTTTCATGGCGAGCCACAGGTCCCGCACTACGGCACTTCAGGTACTGGCACTGTTATTGAAGAAGGCATGACCTTTACAATCGAACCTATGATTAATGCTGGCAAAAAACAAGTTAAGCATGCAGGAAAAGATGGCTGGATCGCTAAAACTAAAGATGGCCGCCTATCTGCCCAGTACGAACATTCTCTACTGGTTACTGCGGATGGCGTTGAAATATTAACCCTACGTGCCGAAGAAGATTTTAGCTAGAGACAAACTACAACTAACATAAATCATCGTATAGAGAGGACCATAATGGACAGCCCTGCACAGATAGACTTACCCACTCTCACAGAACAAGAGTTGCAAGCACTAAGTCAGGCAAGCTGTCCTGTATCTAAATACAAGGATATCATTGAGGCAAAGAGCGACGCTCTCAACCAGCTCTTTCAACAACAACATCCGATTGAAATGCTCGTAAAAGGGCGCGCCAACCTAATTGACCAAGTATTACTCGCTGCTTGGGAAGCCAAAGGACTATCTAGTGAAAAAGATGTCTGCCTTGTCGCTGTTGGCGGTTATGGGCGCGGAGAACTGCACCCTAAATCAGATGTCGACCTGTTAATACTAATTAATGAGGCGGGTGAATCACTCAAGCAAAAACTAGGGTCCTTTATCACATTTTTGTGGGATATAAACCTAGACGTTGGACATAGCGTTCGCACCCATGACGAATGCATTAAGCTGGCTAAAAATGACATAACAATCATTACAAACCTAATTGAATCTCGCTACCTCATTGGCGAGCCTGACTTATTCGCCAACATCCAGCTTGCTATTGATGTGGATCATATGTGGGATGGACATTCTTTTTATCAGGCCAAGATGAAAGAACAGGAAGTCAGGCATGAAAAATATCAGAATACCGCCTACAACCTAGAACCCAACCTCAAGGAGTGTCCAGGTGGCTTAAGAGATATGCAAATCATTGATTGGGTTGCAAAAAGACACCTTCACACTCACAGGCTTAGCGCCTTAATTAGCAAATCCTTTCTTTCTGAAGATGAGTATCACAGATTAAAAGAGGCGGTTTCACACATATGGCGCATTCGCTGGGCCTTACACATTGAAAGCAACCGCAAAGAAGACAGACTTCTGTTTGACCATCAACGCAGCCTTTCCGCTGTCTTTGGCTTTATTGGTGATGACCTTAAACGTAATGTTGAACACTTTATGCAGGGTTACTATCAAAGCGCTGCCGCCATTCAACAATTGAACGATTTATTACTGCAACATTTCGAAGAGTCCTTTCTTTACCCAGACCAAAGCAACATCACCGAAATCATTAATGATAGATTTCAGATTCACAATGGCCAGCTAGATATACGCCATCAAGATGTCTTTAGGCAAACACCGTCAGCAATTCTAGAAATCTACGTTGTACTGGGTAGTCGACAAGACATTAAAGGCCTACGCGCCAACACCATGCGAGCCCTACAGAACAGTCTTGATCTGATTGATCACGATTTCCGTTATGACAAACATAATACTGATCTTTTTATGGACATCATTTCCAGTCCATACAGTATGACAAGCCTTCTTCGTTCAATGAAACATATAGGTGTTTTAGGTCGTTATTTACCGGAATTCGAAGCCATCATAGGTCAAATGCAACACGACCTTTTCCATATATACACAGTCGATGCACACACCTTACAGTTGGTTGAAAACCTAAGACGCCTTTGGCTTCCTGAATACAAACATCGCTTTCCAATTTCATCACAAACAATTCGCCACCTCCCTAAAGTCGAACTCATCTATATTGCCGGCCTCTACCATGACATAGCCAAAGGACGCGGTGGCGACCACTCAGAACTTGGCTGCCATGATGCCAGAGCATTTTGTGAACGCCATAGTTTTTCTAAACATGACACAGAACTGATTGTTTGGTTGGTTAAAAACCACCTTCTAATGTCAGTAACCGCTCAACGAAAAGACATCTCGGACCCTGAAGTCATATGGGAGTTTGCCCGCATTGTTAAAGACCAAGAGCACCTAGATCACCTCTTTATTTTGACGGTTGCAGACATCAACGCCACCAACCCTTCCATGTGGAATAGCTGGCGCGCCTCTCTCATGCGTCAACTCTACTTAGAGACGAAACGCGCTCTTAGACGCGGACTAGACTCCCCCATTGAAGCCGAAATGCTTATCGATGAACACAAACAAAGAGCCTTAGAGATACTAATTGAGCGACGTGTTGACTTATGCGATGCCGAGAAGGTTTGGGCCACCATAGATGACGAATACTTCATACGCTCCAGTGGCGACGAAATTGCTTGGAATACCGAAGCAATATTAAACCACAAAAGCATCAAACCCTTGGTCGCCATCAAACCACTTGGCGGTCGAAATTTCTCTGGCGCTAACCGTATATTTGTTTACACACCCTGCTCAGATCATCTATTCGCCGTAATGGCAGCAACTCTTGAACAACTAGGTCTTACCATCCTTGATGCAAAGATTAATATCACTACCCACAATTACAGCCTAGACACCTTAGTTGTCATGGATGAGAACGACGCAAGTACCAGCTTAAATTTGGATACCAAGCGCATCAGCCTAATCCAAGACACTCTGATTGAGCAGCTTAACTCACCATCCATGTATGAAAGCTTAATCCAGCGATACACACCAAGAATTTTAAAAATATTTAATAATGCCGCAAGAGTGAGTCTGGAAAATTTCCCTGAAGACATTTGGTCAGCGCTAGATGTTATCGCCCCAGACCGACCTGGACTGCTTGCCATGATAGGCCAGTTTTTCATGACTCAAAACATCATGCTGCACAAGGCAAAAATCGCCACCCTAGGTGAGCGAGTTGAAGATACCTTTTACATCACAGAGAAGAATGGCGATCGCATCATTGATGCCACTCGCATTCAGCAACTGTGCCAACAACTTGAAGAAAAAATAGACCTTTTCTCACAAGCCAATTAGCGAGGAATAAATGAATCCACTTATCAATGAACTACACCCTTACCCGTTTGAAAAGCTCGCTAAGCTTTTAAGTGACATCACACCCAATCGTGAGCTTGAGTTAATCAAGCTCACGATTGGTGAACCCCAGCACCCAGCACCTCAGTTTGTGCTAGACACCTTGACCCAAAACTTGGACAAGGTCAGTAAATACCCAGGCACAAAAGGCACACTCGAATTAAGACAGTGCATAGCCAACTGGGCAACAAAGCGCTTTAACTTAGACAGCTTAGATGCAGACTCTCAAGTATTACCGGTAACAGGTACGCGAGAAGCCCTCTTTGCTATTACCCAAACCCTAGTCGATGCTAGCCAGAAAGGTGCAACCGTCATCAGCCCCAATCCCTTTTACCAAATCTATGAAGGGGCAACACTATTAGCGGGCGCTAAATTACATTTTTTAGCGGGCAATCCAGAACAAAACTATAAAATCGACTACCAGAATATTAGTGATGAACTTTGGCAACGAACTCAAATCGTTTTCACTTGCTCGCCAAACAATCCAAACGGCTATGTCACCACACTTGAAGACTATGAATTTTTACTGAAAAAATCCTTTGAGTTTAATTTCACCATCATTGCCGATGAATGCTATTCAGAAATTTACTTTGATGAGAACAACAAACCCACTGGACTGTTAGAAGCCTGCAAGCAATTTAACAATCCAGATTATAAGAATTGTTTAGTTTTTCACTCACTGTCCAAACGCTCAAACTTACCCGGATTACGCTCTGGCTTTGTCGCTGGTGATGCAGACATTCTTGCTAAATTTTTACTTTATCGCACCTATCATGGCTGCGCCATGGCTCTGCAAACACAAGCCGCCTCTATCAGTGCATGGAACGATGAAGCGCACGTGCTTGAAAACCGTGAGTTATACCGTGAAAAATTTGATCAAGTTTTAGATATTCTCAGCCCTGTTATGAAGGTTAACAAACCTGACGCAGGCTTTTATCTATGGCCCTACTTAACCATGGATGATGAAGTATTCTGTCAAAAACTTTATCAAGAAGAAGCTGTTCTTGTTTTGCCCGGACGCTATTTGGCGCGCGATGTTGATGGTATCAACCCCGCAAAAAACCATGTCCGAATGGCTTTAGTCGCCACTACAGATGATTGCGTCGAAGCCGCTCAACGCATTAAGCGCTTTTTATTGCGACATGCAAAATAGGCTCACAAAATAGTCTATTAAACGGCCGTATTTTTTATCAATCAAGAAAGCCAAACTAACTTGAAACTGATACCATACTGCCACCATATTTTTCAGGCTTGGATTGGCGCAATCAGCGCCCCAACATTCATACTATTTATCGCGTCGGAGTTAAAGAATGAGCAATCAATTTTTCGCACTAGGGTTAGGCATAGGCACAAAAAACAGTGAAGGTGAATGGCTAGAAGTCTTTTACTCAAACCCGGTACTAAACCCAGAAAAAGCGGTCATTGATGCTATCCTTGAAAGCACAAGTTACACTGCAGGAAACGATACAATCGTACTTGACGAAAGCGATCTAAATCGCCTTCACATGAACCTTTTAAAAGCTGGCAACATTGAACAAGCTGAACTTGCTTCACGCCTAAAAGCGTCGACTCAACCTGTTATCTTATGCCTTTTAAGTGAAGATGCAGCACCAACTAACCCAGCTGAAGTTTACTTAAAACTTCAGCTAATCTCTCATCGCGCAATCACACCTCACAGCACTAATTTAACCGGTATGTTTGGTCTATTGATTAACACAGCTTGGACAAGTGAAGGCCCAATTGATGTTAAAGAGCTTGCCGATCGTCAACTAAGCGCGCGCATGGCTGGCCGCACCATTGAAGTATTCAGTGTTGATAAGTTTCCTAAAATGGCTAACTTTGTCGTCCCTTCTGGTATTCGCATTGGTAACGCTGCTCGTATTCGTCTTGGCGCTCACTTGGGTGAAGGCACGACGGTTATGCATGAAGGCTTCTGCAACTTCAATGCCGGTACACTGGGTAACAGCATGATTGAAGGCCGTATCTCAGCGGGTGTTGTTATTGGCGAAGGCTCCGACCTAGGTGCTGGCTGCTCAACCATGGGCACACTATCTGGTGGCGGCGAAATAATCATTGGTGTTGGTGAGAAATGCCTTGTTGGCGCTAACGCTGGTATTGGCATTGGTCTTGGCGATCGCTGCACAGTTGAGGCTGGACTTTACATCACTGCAGGTCAAAAAATCTTGGTCCGCGACGAAAATCGCAACAAGGTAGCAACCGTAAAAGCGCGTGAATTGTCCGGTAAATCTGATTTACTATTTATCCGCAATTCAGAAACAGGTGCGATCGAGTGTCGCACTAATAAGTCAGCTGTTAGCCTTAACGAAGAACTTCACGCAAATAACTAATTTGTCATGGGGTGTGGATACTAACGCCGCACCCCAATTTAAGGTAACACCATGACACTTATCTATGGCATTAAAAATTGCGACACTATGAAAAAAGCCATTCTTTGGCTTAATCAAAATAGTATCGATTTTAACTTTCATGATTATCGTAAGGATGGTCTAGAAAAGGAGCTGCTGAGTCAGTGGATCACTGAATTAGGCTGGGAAAAGATCATTAATAAGCGCGGCACCACATGGCGTGGACTGGATGATGAAACAAAGTTAAATATGAATAATGAAAATGCAATTGAACATGCACTTGCACAACCTGCCATGATCAAACGCCCATTACTCATCCATAAAGATCAAATTACGCTAGGCTTTAAAGCGTCAGAATATGAATCTGTTTTCAACTAAACTCAAGGCAGTATTACTGGCGCATAAGCACAACGATAAACATTATTAAGGTAAGCGGTATAAGCTCCCTGACCACAGACAGTCACAACGGGCGCCATACCATTGCCAGTTTCATCTGACATTATCATGGGCACATACTGATTACTTGTTCTTGAAGGCACTGCATAACCGGTATATTGAGGTTGCACACCACAGGCCGTTAGCAGTAACAGACCAGATAAAACACATATCATTTTCATAAAAAGGCCTCGTAATTCGAGCTGTATCCTAGCAAACATAATCAAAAGTAACAAAAACTTCGACTCAAGGTAAAGAAAAGACCATTATGACAACTTTGTCCCCAACCTTAGCACTTGCATTTGACCTTATTTCCCGCCCTTCGGTAACGCCTGAAGATGCGGGCTGCCAAGATGTCATGATCCAACGTTTATCCAAGCTTGGCTTTGAGATCGAAGAAATGCCATTTGGCGATGTTAAAAACTTTTATGCTAAACGCGGAAACCAAGGTCCTAACCTTTGTTTCGCAGGCCATACTGACGTAGTGCCTACAGGCCCAGAATCTGAGTGGATCAACCCTCCTTTTGAACCTAATATCATAGATGGGCAATTACATGGCCGTGGTGCCGCGGACATGAAAGGTAGCTTAGCCTCTATGGTCGTGGCCGTGGAAGAGTTTGTTACCGCTAACCCAGATCATAAAGGGCACATTTCCTTTTTAATCACTAGCGATGAAGAAGGCCCATTTGTCGACGGCACAACACGCGTTGTCGATGCTCTTATTGAGCGCAAAGAAAAAGTAGACTGGTGTATCGTTGGTGAGCCATCTAGTACAAACCAACTAGGTGACATAATTAAAAATGGTCGTCGTGGATCTTTCAGTGGTGACTTAACGATTTATGGCAAACAAGGCCATGTCGCTTACCCCCACCTAGCCCAAAACCCGATACACATAGCAGCACCCGTTATTGCTGAACTATCAGAAACACACTGGGATGACGGCAATGATTTCTTCCCGCCGACCAGCTTCCAAGTATCAAACATCAGCTCAGGAACAGGTGCAACAAACGTTGTTCCTGGCACGCTAAATACCCAGTTCAATTTACGATTTTCCTCAGAGCTAGACTTTGACAAAATTAAAGAAAGGATACTGGCTATCCTTGATAAGCATAATGTTAAATACGACATTGATTGGACCTATAATGGCCTACCTTTCTTAACACGCCCAGGTGAATTGGTCGACGCTATCGTTAAATCGGTACAAGATAGTGTTAATATCACCCCCGAACTATCAACATCGGGCGGCACCTCAGATGGTCGTTTTATCGCTAAGATGGGCACCCAGGTTGTTGAACTCGGCCCTATTAACGCAACCATTCATCAAATTAATGAATCTGTTGATGCCGAGAGCTTAAACCAGCTGACGAATATATATCGAAAAACCTTGGAAAATCTTTTCCTTTAATTTAATTTGCCAAGTCATATGAGCCAGAGAAAAAGTTTTCTTAAATTTAGAAAACAACTACACCAGCTAGCCTTACGCTTAGGAAACAACCCTAAGTTGGCTTTTACTCGCCTTTTACAAGGCATTCTGGTGTTTTTATTCGGCGCCTTAATACTCATTATTTCCGATAGAGTACTCACAAACTCATTACAACAAGAGATGATAGCCCTTCTCGGTGTTATCATAGCCGGCATTGGAGTCATTATGACTCTCGTTGGCTATCTCTCCATGAGTTTATTACGCCTATACCACATGATTAACAACAAGGATAAATAAGCACAATGCAACCTGACATTGAGATTTACCTGCTTTCTTGCAGCAATGAGAAAATCATTGAGTGGTTGCAAACCAGCTTTACCATCATTGAAGAGAAAAAACTGAATGATGGATTACTCAGCCTTAAGATCGCAACTGCTGAGACTGAATTCGAAATACAGTTACTTCAAAAAGCAGCCGGCAAGCGCTTTACATCAGTGTGGTTTGATTCTGACAAAACCCCCTGGAGTGATGATGTTGAATGCGCCAAAGCTGCTTTCACCGCACTCGACTGCGAAGTAAGATGCAACATTGCTAGCTGGAGCGAAACGGAAGAACAAGATCCAGATCAATGGTGGCATATCAACCAATACGAAGAAGGTCCATTTATTTGGCGCTAATTTATTGAAGTGGGGACAACACCTCGCTTTTAACAAACGATGACACTAAACGTCGTGCACGGACATAGAGAGAGAAAAAATGCAAATAACCCTGCTTAAAGGCAAACTTCACATGGCTTGTGTTACACAAGCTGAATTGTGGTATGACGGCTCATGCGCAATAGACAGTGACCTCGTCAAACTTGCTGGTCTGCGTGAATTCGAAAAAATCGATATTTATAACGTAAGCAACGGTGAACGCTTCCATACCTACATCATTCTGGCTGAAGCTGGATCTGGTACCATCTCTATGAATGGCGCTGCAGCGCGCCGCGTGCAAGTGGGCGATCGTATTATCATTGCGACTTATGCCAATATGGATGAAAAAGAAGCCGATAATTTCAAACCAAAGTTGGTTTACTTGAACCAAGACAATAGCGTTGAGCGCAGTACTAATACCATCCCAGTTCAAGTCGCTTAAGCCACTTCGAATCTGCAAAAAACGCCAAGCGATATCTCGTTTGGCGTTTTTTTTCGCTAGCCCCACCCCTTAGGAGATACTTTTTGTTAATGCCATTTGAGCCCGCTTTTGCCAACTTCATTCAAGCTGAAATGAAGACAGACCTCGCTCATGACTATCAACACGTCCTTAGGGTTGTTAAAAATGCCAAACAACTCTGCCAACAAGAAACCGCAGCAGAGCCTCTGGTTGTTATTCCAGCTGCTTGGTTACATGATTGCCTTTCGCTCCCTAAAAACCACCCACAGCGATCACTAGCCTCTCAACTAGCAGCAGACAAGGCTATTGAGTTCTTAGAAAAAATAGATTACCCAAAAAAACATCACAATAAGATACACCATGCGATCTGCTGTCACAGCTATAGCGCCAATATCACACCAGAAACTTTAGAAGCTAAAATAGTACAAGATGCCGATCGACTCGATGCTATAGGCGCCATCGGCATTGCCAGGTGCCTACAGGTAAGCAGCCAACTTCAACGACCGCTATACGAGCCTAATGACCCTTTTTGCGAACAAAGAAATGCGGATGATAAGACCTATACTTTAGATCATTTTTATCAGAAATTATTATTAATTGAAGATCAAATGCATTGTCAATCTGCAAGAATTGAAGCAAATAAACGGACTCTTTATATGCGTGGATATTTAGCACAATTAGCTCAAGAGATTAGCACTTAAATTCTAGGCAAAAAAAAGCCAGCTCACTGAGCTGGCTTTCTAACACCATCAACACAGACTACAAAAGCGCTAGTGCCGCTTCATAATTTGGTTCATCCGCTGTTTCACCAACTTGTTCAGTATAAACAACTTCACCTGCTTCGTTAATCACAACCAAAGCACGAGACGTCAAACCAAGAAGAGGACCTGTTTTAAAGCTCACTCCGTAGTCATCGCCAAAGCTAGAACGGAAGCTCGAACCTGTATCGACATTATCAATCCCTTCAGCACCACAAAAACGTGCTGCAGCAAACGGTAGATCCGCAGAAACACAAATAACAGTCACATTATTCAAAGAAGCCGCAGCTTCGTTAAACTTACGTACTGATGTTGCGCATGTTGGCGTATCAATGGACGGAAAAATATTCAATACCAATTTTTGACCTTGGTAATCAGCCAGGCTTGTCACTGAAAGGTCTGTTTTCACAAGTTCAAAATTAGGCGCTTTAGAAGAAACCGCTGGCAATTGTCCAACTGTCTCAAATGCATTACCTTTAAGCGTAACGGTAGCCATTACAAAATCCTTAAATAAAAATCAATTAACCATTTCGCAAGATTGAAACATTCTCAGCTTGCTTGCCTTTTTCGCCTTCTGTTACATAGAAACGAACCAGTTGGCCTTCAATTAAAAAGCGACGACCACGCCCACGAATAGCGCGATAGTGAACAAACACATCTTCACCATTACTGCGAGTTAAAAAACCAAAACCCTTTGAAGAATTGAACCACTTAACGGTCCCCTCTTCACGATCATCATCTTCATCTTCTTCATCTTCAGATGAGGTACTTGACGCGATTTTTGTTTCACCACCCACGACAGCACCTAGGTATGAGGCTACAAATACAAACGCAAAATATACAAGGAAGTTATTACCTAACTCTTCCTTTAAAACTGCAGCCATTAGTAATGGCGTAACTAAAGCAATAATGACACTTGCTACAAAGGCACGTAATGAAAAAATTGAAGTACTGGCAGGCGCCGTGCTGCTACTTACTTCATTGTCCTGATTATCATTCATAAAATTTCTCTTTTAACAGTGATATGAAAAAGCCACTTTATTCAGCATTATTGAGGCTGACATCCGTGGTAAAATAAAAAAATATAACTTGCTGTACAAAGCACCTATGTTTGCCATTTAGATTCCAAGCATAACCCCCTATAATAGCGGGACTCGCTTTTGGTACAGAAGTAGAAATGCTGCTTGGTATTTTAACAAAAATGTTTATCAGCACGGCAAACTCAAGAGCTTAACGTCATAAGATTAACATACAGATGGTACGAATGAACACTACAGAAATCAATGAGCGCATCAATGACTTAGAATTCAAAGTACTGTATCAAGATGATACGATAGAAAGCTTAAATCAGGTGATTTCTCAGCAACAAAAAGACCTATTATTATTGCAAGAAAAAATGCAATTATTAGGCCGCCTTCTAGAAGCTAATAGAAGTCAGCCAGGCATTAATAACGACAACGAGACTCCGCCTCATTATTAAGCGTTATTCCGCTTAATCACCATCAAGAGACTTTAAGACATAAATATCAAAACGCCCAGACTTCCCATCTAACTGGTAAGTGGGCTTTTGATCATTCAAATAAGGCGCCCCTTTCGGCCGCTTGACCACTACGCGATATTTAGCACAGTCTAAAGCTAGCGGCAACAATGCATCCGCATCGTCATCATGTCCAATAAGATCCCTGAAAAATGCCATCTCTTTTTTTGCCGCCGCTGACTTTTCGGTATGGGGATACATAGGATCAAGATAAACCACGTCGGCAAGACCCTGCGAGTGCTCAGCTAATGTACCTGGCGCTAACTGCATACGCACCATGATGTCATCGACTTCATCATGAAAGCGAGCCGCATTTAACCCAGATTCAAGTAATGCCCTGACAAAAGGCACCCTTTCAAATAAGGTGACATGACACCCTAGCGTTGCCAAAACAAAAGCATCTCGCCCTAAACCTGCAGTAGCATCAAATACACTCACACCAGCGCGTTTATTGAGACCAACTGCTTTGGCAATATCCTGCCCCTTACCACCACCAAACTTACGCCTATGGGCAACTGCACCACTGGTAAAATCAACCCGAACAGGTGCCGGTGCCCCCTTACCTGTTCTCGCAATGGCAACATGGTCAGAAACCAATAATAGATAGTCATATTGAGTGGCGAATTTAAGCGGAGTTTTCAGCGCAAAAAAAGTTAGATTTAATGTTTTAGCTAAGACTTTAGCCGTCTCATTGTAAAACGGTTCGAGTGCACATACAGCAAGGGATTGAGTCATGAAAAAGTACTAATTAAATAGGATATTAAGCGAATGTATCAACGCCAATTAAATAATCTTGAGGGTTATCAGTGGCCATAGATTGAGTCGCTTGATAACTCGCTATTGCCTCCTGTATCACTTTATCCAAGCCCTCTACTTTACTAAAACTAGCGCCCTGAGCTTGCTGGGCGTGCTCAAAACTAGACACAGGGCTTGAAGGTAGGGAAAACTGAGCGCTACTTTCCCGGTCAGAAACCACAGGCAAAGAAGGTTTTACTCTGGACTGCCTCGCCTCTGATACAACAGGAAAACGTGTGTTGACTTGCATAAAGGTCGCTACCTCATTTTAATGTCAAAATATTTAACCGCCATACACTAGAGCAAGCAATATGCCACCCAATATTAGACGATATATTAAGAAAGGGGCAAAACCAATATTATTCAACCACTTTAAAAAGAAATAAATACAGACATAAGCGCTTAAGGCAGATAACACCACCCCAGACAAGATTGCACCCCACTCAACGTAAACATCACTTGTCAGCAATTGAACAAACTTATAAGCACCTGCAAGTGCAATTAAAGGGATGGAAAGTAGAAAAGAGAATCTCGCTGAAGCCTCTCGACTAAAACCAAAAGCCCTTGCTGCTGTCATCGTAATACCAGAACGTGACGTTCCCGGAATTAAGGCAATAGCTTGCGCTATACCGATTGCCAAACTGGTTCGCCAAGTAAGCTGATATTCATCTTTTTTATCATTAGCAAAACGGTCAGATAACCAAAGCAAGATACCAAAACCTATCGTTGTATAGGCAATCACCTCAAGTGACCTAAGGTTTTCTTCAATAAAATCATTAAAAACCAGACCAGCCAATCCCGCAGGTATCGTACCAATAATCAAATACCAACCCAATTTACTCTGATCGGTAGACCCTTTACCTGCTAAAGAAGCAAACCAGTCACCAACGACTTGAATGATATCCCGATAAAAATAGGTTACCACAGCAATAAGCGTCCCCACATGAACCGCAACATCAAAAGCAAGCCCTTGGTCTGGCCAATTTAAAACCTGGGCAGGCAAGATAAGATGTGCGGAGCTGGAGATAGGTAGAAATTCCGTTAACCCTTGAATCAGAGCTAGGAAGAGTATTTGATACCAGAACATTTAATTATCGTTTCCCTACTTTAAGCGGTTGCTTTTCCCATGATATTTCATCCCTTAGGTAAGTCGGTACAGCCTCGTGAGCTGCCACCGTTTCACCTCTATTCCAAGCAAGTTCAGCCAATTGTGCGATACAAGAGGCCTTTGGCTCAGTGTCCAGCATCAAATGTTTAACCTCATTTGGTAAAACACCTTGCAGCTCTTCCTGATAGCACCAACCTGACCCTATACCTTGATGAGGTGTCGTCAGTTTATCTATCTGGTGCGGTTTCATAACAGCTTCAGTAAACGTCGAGGTTATGCTCAATTGCTTGTTGTCTAATGACAGCTGATAGCCACCAATATAGACTTCTCCCATACGCGCGTCTAAAGCGGCCAACCAATGACTTTCGCCAGTTTGATTAAAACCATCTAACGCTAAGGCGGCTAGAGTAGACACAGGAATAACAGGCAAGTCAGCCCCGTAGGCTAACCCTTGAACAACGCCTGCCGCTATTCTTAAACCGGTGAATGAGCCTGGTCCGCGAGCAAATGCAATCGCATCAAGATCAGATAAACCAAGCTGAGCTTGGCTTAACATTTGATCCACCATAGGCAAAATCAATTCGTTATGTTTACGTGGTGCGAGACGAAAGTCTTCCATCATCACACCATTGACCAGCAATGCGACAGAGCATGCTGGTGTTGAGGTATCTAGGGCTAATATGACACTCATGGATGTTTACGCTTTTAGTGCCGCCAATAGGGTTTGTTTGATCTCATTTAGATCACCAACACCATTCACCTTCACATACTCAGGCGCATTACCTGCACCAGTCGCAGCCCAATCATTGTAATAACCAACTAAAGGCGCGGTTTGTTCATGGTAAACGTTTAGACGGTTACGGACTGTTTCTTCTGTATCATCAGCACGTTGAACCAAATCATCACCGGTTTCATCATCTTTGCCAGCTACTTTTGGTGGATTATAGACAGTATGATAAATACGACCTGAATCAGGGTGCACACGGCGACCACTTAAACGTTGAATAATTTCTTCATCAGCTACGTCAATCTCAACCACATAATCAATATCAACAGCCGCCTCTTTTAACGCATCAGCCTGAGGAATTGTACGAGGGAAACCATCAAATAATGCGCCATTTTCACAATCAGCATCTTTTAGGCGTTCTTTAACAAGGCCTATTATGATGTCATCAGAAACCAATTGACCAGCATCAATGACAGCTTTCGCTTTAAGACCTAGGTCTGTGCCTTGCTTGATCGCTGCACGTAACATATCACCGGTCGAAATTTGCGGAATAGAAAAAGCTTCAGTAATAAATTGTGCTTGCGTACCCTTGCCTGCGCCTGGCGCACCCAATAAAATAACTCGCATAACAATCTCCTATATAAGTAAAAAACTTTAAAAAATAAAAATTCGGTCCTGACTTTTAGTGGTCTTATAGGCAGAGCAAGATTCAGCTCAACATTATACCTAGCCACTCTTTATGTCATAAAAAATAAAACGGCCGCCAAGGATACCCAAGCAAGCGTTCAATATGCAAATTAACTGACAAATATTCGTTATTATGATCCGAATTGATCGCTTTTAAACAAACATTTGGTAGTTTTACCCGAAAAGAGCGCTCAAAAAGTGAACAAAGAGCCTTAACTCCTTTCTTTTTAAACGCTTTTGATAGGTTTAACCCGTATTTTGCATACCACTGGCAATGCCAGCCATGGTTATCATAAGCGCTTTACTCACCTTTCTGTTATCAGACGTTTGTCTACTACGGTAAAGTAATTCGGCTTGTAGGTAATGTAACGGGTCAATATAGGGATTTCGAACATCAATTGACTGACGTATTGTTTGATTATCTTCTATCAAGCGTTCCTGCTCTTTCAACTCAACAATAAGAGAGCTGACTTTCTGCAACTTATTACGCAGTAAACGCCCTAAGGGTTTTAGCTCTTCTGGCACCAAACGTTTTTCATAGTATTCTGCGATTTCAGGTTCCGCTTTTGCCAATACCATATCCAGCATATCGAGATAAGCAGAGAAGAATGGCCACTCCTCTCGCATTTGCCTTAACTTTTCTAAATGCCCAGAATCTACGGCTTGTTGCAGCGCACTTTCTGCGCCCAACCAAGCCGGTAACATTAAGCGTATTTGCATCCAAGCAAAGATCCAGGGAATGGCTCGTAAACTCTCTACTCCACCGCCACTTCTACGCCGTGCCGGGCGAGAACCTAATGGCAGTTCAGCTAATTCTTGCTCAGGTGTAATCGCCCTAAAGTAAGGAACGAAGTCTGGATGACCTCGTACAATGCTCCGGTATTGATTCATACCAATTTCAGCCATTTCATCCATCACAGCACGCCATTCTTCTTTTGGCGCTTCAGCTGGCATCAAGGTAGCTTCTAATACAGCTGAGCAATAGAGCTCTAATGAGCGCACAGCGATATCAGGGATACCAAACTTAAAGCGAATCATTTCACCCTGTTCAGTCACTCGAATAGAACCGTTCACAGAACCTGGTGGTTGCGACAGGATAGCCACATGTGCAGGACCGCCACCACGACCAACCGTACCACCACGACCGTGGAATAAGGTTAGTTGCACCCCATGTTTATGACACAGGTTTGTCAGGGCTTCCTGGGCTCTATACTGCCCCCAAGTAGCCGCGATTTGGCCCGCATCTTTAGCTGAGTCAGAGTAACCTATCATTACCTCTTGTTGGCCATCGATATAGGCTTTATACCAAGGCATAGAGAACAGTTGCTCGACAGTTGGTTCAGCATTATCAAGATCCGCCAGGGTCTCAAATAATGGCACTATCCGCATCTTGTGAGCCACGCCACTTTCTTGTAAAAACAGCGCAACAGCGAGCACATCCGATGGCGCGCTCGCCATAGAAATAACATAAGAGCCAAATGAACTCTCATCACCATCCGCTATCATGGCAAAGGTATCTAATACTTCTTTTACATCGGCTGTTGTTTCCCAATCTCTGGGCAATAAAGGTCGTTTAGAGTTGAGCTCTGTTAATAAGAAAGCCTGACGGGAAGCTTCATCCCATTCAGCATAGTCTCCAAGACCATAAAACCGCGTAATAGCAGATAAAGCGTCAATATGACGAGATGCATCTTGGCGCACATCCAGTTTGACCAGACATAAACCAAAAGTGGCAGTACATCGAATTAAATCGAGTAAACGACCATTAGCGATCACCTTCATACCACAATCAATCAGAGACTGATGGCACAGCACCAAATCATCATGCAACACCTTACTATCTAATAAGATATTGTCACGATTGACATTATCACCATCAATGCTCGCTTGAGCCCAATCCCTTGTGGCAATCATTTTATTTTCGAGGTTTCGTAATATCTCTCGATAAGGTTGAGAACTATCTCCCACTCTCGCTCTTAACGCTGAATTACATTGCGCCATAGAAAACTCAGAACGCAGGACATTTAAGTCTTTGATATAGAGATCCGCTGCCATCCAACGGGCCAGCAAACTTACTTCATGGGTAACTTTAGCGGTCACATTAGGATTGCCGTCTCTATCGCCGCCCATCCAGGTTGCAAATTTAACCGGTGCTAAATCCATTGGCATCAAAGCGCCATCTAGGTGCTTGCTAAATTGTTGCTCTAATTGGCGATAAAAACGTGGCACCGCCTGCCAAAGAGACTGCTCAATAACGGCAAATCCCCATTTGGCTTCATCCACTGGGGTTGGCCTTTCATCTCGAATTTCATCCGTATGCCAAGCTTGAGTGATAATTTCACTCAAACGACGCACATGAATATCCTCTTCAAGAGGTAAAATATTGTCTTTATCTAACGCTTCAAGTTCTGACGATATATTGTCATATTTTTGAATCAATGAACGACGCACCACTTCGGTAGGATGCGCGGTTAAGACCAGCTCGATAGACTGCTCTTCTAATGTTTTTAGTACACTATCTTTACTGTGACCATTATCATGAAGACGTTTTAATAAATCGCCTACAGGGTTTTGATAAACACCTAAACTTTCATTGGTACGACGCCGGTGAACCCTATGGTATTGCTCAGCAATATTAGATAAATTGAGGAATTGGTTAAAAGCGCGTGCAACGGGCACTATTTCGTCATCATTAAGCGCTTCAAGCGCTGCAATTAAAGGGCCGGAATCCCCCACCTGACGACCTTCTTTTGATAGTCTACGTATGTCTTCAACTTGATTTAGCAAGCCCTCTCCTAAATGATTGATCATGGTTTCCCCTAAACAATCACCTAAAAGTCTTACATTCTCTCGCAACGAAGCCTGTCTATCACTCACCTAATAACCTCCCATAAATCTATGCTGAATTATATTTAAAGCACTACTCATTTAAACTTATTACGTTCAACATTTTTTAAAAAATCAGCCAATATGAAACATGATTACTGATCAATTTTTTAATCTTTTATAAGCCTTCTGACTTGGCCTGATCCCAATACTTATCGAGTTCCTCTAGGTCACAAGCGTCTAATTCTTTCCCCTGCTCTTGCAGCAGAGCTTCAATTCTAGCAAAACGTCGGCAAAATTTCTGGTTTGTTACGCTAACCGCTTGTTCTGGATCTTGTTTAACATGTCTTGCCAGGTTTGCCATCACGAATAACAGATCCCCTAATTCTTCCTGGATATGGGCTTCATCTTGCTCCCCGATAGCCTCTTCAAGCTCATCCAGTTCCTCCCTGATTTTCGCAAAAACAGGCTTAACATCTGGCCAATCAAAGCCCACTTTAGCGGCTTTATTTTGCAGTTTTACAGCCCTTTGCATAGGTGGCATCTTGGCATGAACCGAATCCAATAAACCCTCTGTTATGTTTTGCTTTTTTAGGGCTTTTTCTTGGCGTTTAATTGTTTGCCATTGCTCGGCGATTTCGGATTCACTTAACTGAGTTTGGCTCCCAAAACTGGCTAAACTGCCATCCGGAAATACATGGGGGTGACGTCGCAACATTTTAGCGGTAATACCGGCCACAACATCATTAAAATCAAATACCCCATTTTCATTTGCTAATTGGGCATGAAATACCACCTGAAAAAGCAAATCCCCTAGCTCTTCTTGCAAGTTATCTAAATCGTTAGACTCAATGGCATCCACTACCTCATAAGACTCTTCAACTAGATAAGGAAGAAGGCTTTTATGAGTTTGTCTTAGATCCCAAGGGCAACCCTTTTCAGGCGCCCTCAGGTTTGCCATCATAGTCAATAACTGCTCAACTTTAGTGGTCAAAAATCACGCTCACGATACACATTCAAGACATTGGGCAATTGATTAATACGGTGTAACAACTTACTTAAAATATCCAACTCCCCGACTTCTATGCTAAAACGAATTAGCGCCGTATTACTTTCTTTCGTTGAGATAGTATTCATCGACAAGAGGTTCACCTTTTCATTGGCCAGCAGGTTGGTGATATCCCTTAATAAGCCCGTTCTATCATAGGCTTCAATTTGAATATTGACCGGATATAGGTTACCCGAATCCTCCCCCCAACTGACTTCTACCACACGCTCTGGTTCATCAACCTGTAGTTGCACCATATTAATACAGTCTTGGCGATGAATAGACACTCCGCGCCCTTGAGTAATAAAACCCAATACATCATCACCTGGAATTGGGCTGCAGCATTTGGCCATACTGGTTAGTAATTTACCAACACCCTGTATATGGACATCACTTTTATCGGCATTATGCTGGCTCTTTTTTAACCGAATTGGGCTATCTTTTTTACCATCAAGCCCATAAACATCTTCAATGCGGCGTAAAATCTTGGCGATTTGAATATCACCCGCCCCGATACCGACATAAAACTCTTCTCGATTAGAATAATTGCATTTATTCGCAATGAGATCTAAATCGATTTCGTTTTCAACCATTCCAAGGCGCTTAAAATTTTGCTCAATAATCTGACGCCCAGCATGAAAATTCTTATCTTTATCCTGTTTTTTAAACCAGTTTTGGATATTTGCACGAGCGCGGTTAGTACGTACATAACCTAGACTATTGTGCAACCAATCACGGCTTGGCCCCCCTTCTTTGGTGGTTAAAATTTCAACCTTATCGCCGGTTTTTAACGGCGTAACCAAAGACGTAATTCGACCATTTACTTTAGCGCCACGACAACGGTGACCGATTTCAGTATGAACCCGATAGGCGAAATCTACCGCCGTTGAACTTGTTGGTAAGTCAACCACATGGCCGTCAGGGGTAAAGAGATAAATACGATCCTGCTCAATATCACTACGGACTTGTTCAGATAGTGACTCCAAATCACCCTGCACTTCATGAAAATCTAAAATGGTTCTCAACCAAGAAAGCTTTTCTTCATATGAGCTACTGTTTGAGGTTAAGTCTGTGCCCTTGTATTTCCAATGAGCACACACACCAAGTTCAGCATCTTCATGCATTTTATGGGTTCGTATTTGAATCTCAACAGCACGACCATTTGGCCCAACAACCGCCGTATGTAAGGATTGATAGCCATTAGATTTTGGATTACTAATGTAGTCATCAAATTCCTGAGGTATGGGTTTCCAAAGTGTATGAACTACGCCCAAAACCCCATAACAATCCATGGTTTCATCGACTAGAATTCGCACAGCACGAACATCATAAACCTCATCGAAGCCAATATTTTTACGCTTCATTTTGCGCCAAATACTGTAGATGTGTTTTGCACGCCCCATCAAATCCGCATGAATATTGATGTCTTGCAATTTCTTATCAAGGTTAGTAATCACTTCATCAATATATTCCTGACGAGCAATGCGCTTTTCATCTAACCAATTAGCGACGCGCTTATATTCAACCGGGTATAAGTATCGAAAAGACAAGTCTTCCAATTCCCATTTGATATAACCGATGCCGAGACGATGTGCTAACGGGGCGTAAACACTCTGTACTTCTAGCGCCACCGCTTCCCGTCTCGCGGTATCTTGGTGTTTGGCTTCTTTAATGGCGCAAGCACGCTCTGCCAATTTAACCAAGACAACTCGTACATCATCAATGATGGAAACCAGCATTTTTCGCAAGGATTCTAACTGGCTTTCATTATTGCCCAGCACCTCAGCTTTAGTGTCAGCAGAAAGGTTTTTCGAAACCTCTCCCATTCTTATGACACCTTCAATTATAGTGGCAACCTTGCGACCAAACATATCAGCCACTTTTTCCAAAGCGAGTTGATCTTCACGTACCACTCGGTATAAAGCTGCCGCTAACAGTGAGTCCTGATCAGCCCTAAAGCCGGAAAGAATCTCCACCATTTCAAGACCCGCTTTGAAGGTGCTGGCTTGAGGCCCCCAATAAGAGTCTTTACCCATTGCAACTTCCGCTTGGCGCGCCAACTCACACGCCATCCGTAAAGGAACGCGAGAAGACTCATCAATATTGTCGCCTAACTGCGTCATCCACAGATCAATATCCACAGACCCATCGGCCTGAATTGGATGATCCTTACGCACTGTTACCATGTTTTCACCTTTGCTTAGTGTTTCTTTTGTAACAACATCATGGTTTCAACGTGTGCCGTTTGTGGAAACATTTCCATCATACTCACACGCTTCACTTGATAACCATGGGCTACGAGAAATTCAGCATCCCTTGCAAGCGTCGCCGCATCACAAGAGACATATAAAATAGTATCTATCTTTAATTTGAGCAGGCTGGGTAAAAATTCAAATGCACCCGCTCTTGGTGGATCCAATAAGGCTTTTGTAAAGCCCCTTTTTAGTTCATCGTGTCTGACTGTTTGAGTAAGGTCTGCGCCAATAAAGGTCAAATTTTCTAAAGCATTGATTGATGCATTCAACTCACCATTAATCACCATTTGAGGCTGAACCTCAACGCCGACAACTTTTGCAGCCATTTTAGCCATAGGAAGAGAGAAGTTGCCCGCACCACAAAACAGGTCCAATACTTTATCTTGCTCAGATAGCGTAAGCCACTGCAAAGCTTGGGCCACCATTTTATCATTCATCGGACGATTTACCTGAATAAAGTCCTGTGGATGATAATGAATAGTCATGTCATGCAAGCGATATTGACGTAACGCATCACCTTCACACTTAACTTTATCTTGCGTCGACTCTTGTAAATACAAGTGCCAGCCATGGGATAAAGCGGCATCAGTCCATAAACTTCGATCAATATCAGTAAGCACCCCAGTGAGGCGCAACAGCACAGAGCAGCCTAAATCATCGTCTAATAGCTCTATATGACCGATGACATTCGGTTTCTCAGTTTGAGCCAACAAGACACTTAAGTTAGGAATGATCGCTTGTAGAGGCTGTGTTAACACTATGCAATTTTCGATCGCTACGATATCGGCAGAGGCTTTGCCCCTAAATCCCATTTTTACGGATGTGTCTTTTTGGGTTTTAACCGCTAATCGAGCACGGCGGCGATACCCCAGTGGCTCATCCCGTAACAGGCTAATATCGCCTTTGAATTCAAGTTTTCGTAATTGCCCTGATAACCAGGTTTGTTTTGCATTGAGTTGCTCAGGATAAGCTAAATGCATAAAGCAGCAGCCACCACATTTATCAAAATGCTGACAAGCAGGAATCACTCTATTATCAGAGGCCTGTTGAATACTTATTAATTTGGCTTCGTCATAACGACGGTTTGATTTAAAGACTCTTGCACTTACCTCTTCACCTGGAAGTGCGCCGGCAATAAATGTCACCTTACCATTTGCTGTCGCTATGCCTCTGGCATCATGGGTAAGACGGTCAATATGGAAACTTTCTTCTGGGCCTAGCTTTACAGGTGTCGTGCTAGGTCTTTTGTGCTGACGAGTACGGTGCTTCAAAGTGTGCTCATTTGTATTAATTGAGGTCGAACACAATTTTACCGAAAAGCTCGGCTATCAGCTAGCTTAGTTAAAGAAGATACAAGGTAGAATTTTTAAAAAATGTAAGGATTCAAGGGAATAACGCAGGTTAATGAAATTTTTTTATGTTTTTAGTCGTAGAAACCAAGATAAAACTTGGTCTCTGACCATCAATACTCTAAGAATTAAACACACCTGTGGATAAATAACGATCACCCCGATCACAAATAATAACCACGATAGTCGCATTATTTACCTGCTCGGACAGTTTCATAGCAGCAGAAACTGCGCCTCCTGATGACACGCCACAGAAGATACCTTCTTTGGTGGCAAGGTCACGCATGGTCACTTCTGCATCAATTTGTGCCACATCCATCACCTTATCGACCCTTGATTCATCAAAAATGCTGGGGAGGTAGGCTTTTGGCCAGCGCCTAATTCCCGGAATACTCGCTCCCTCTTGAGGCTGTAAACCAATAATTTCTACCGCCTCACTTTGAGACTTTAGATACTCCGACACACCCATTATGGTACCTGTTGTTCCCATAGCACTGACAAAATGGGTAATCTCACCTTGCGTTTGTTGCCAAATTTCAGGACCAGTTGAATTCACATGCGCATTAGGATTATCAGGATTAGCAAACTGATTAAGCAGTTTACCGAGTCCTTCATCTTGCATTTCAATCGCAAGGTCTCGAGCACCTTCCATGCCCTCCTCTTTGGTCACAAGATGAAGTTTCGCACCATAAGCTGACATCGCAGATTTACGCTCTTCACTCATATTGTCAGGCATAACAAGATGCATGTCATAACCTTTAATCGCAGCAACCATTGCCAAAGCAATACCTGTATTGCCACTTGTCGCTTCAATCAAACTATCGCCTGGCTTGATATCACCTCTTAGCTCAGCTTGAGCTATCATATTTAAAGCAGGACGATCTTTAACCGAGCCAGCAGGATTTTGCCCCTCTAGCTTAAGCAGGATCTGATTCGTGCTATTTGGATTTATCCTTTGTAGCTTAACCAAAGGCGTTTGACCGATTAAAGACTCAATAGTTGGATAGTTATTCATAAAAAACTTCATTGACATTAATTACGTAGAACGTGAAACTTACTTTAATTCTGGGATTTTATAAATCACTTATTTAAACTATTGCAAGAAAAAAGCGTTATATCGTTAGCGAAAAAAAGAATTGGAGAGATATCTTATGCGCGTGAAGCTCACATTTGGACTACTCATTGCCACACTTACATTAGCCGGTTGCGACATGTTTGGCGGTCCTGCAGCGGACATTCCTGACGAGCAACTAAGGGCAAAATGGCGTGAGTGTAAAACCTTTAGTAACCCTTCAAGAACAAAAGTACTTGCCTGCGATAACTACACACGTGAATGCGACCGCCGTAAGAGCAATGGAAACTTCGCCTGCTATTAATGATTTATTAAACCTAGTCGGTTTATAAGGTATTCAACTGGCAATGATCTCAAATCTTTCGTTACGCGTTAAAACATTTTTTGCGATTTTCTTGCCAGTTTCTTTACTAACTTTGGTTATTTCGCTGGTTTTTATCTACGAACGAAAAGTAGATTACCAGCAACAAAATCAAAGTCAGATCGAATTCATTGCGCAACAATTTGCCATAGCCTACGAAAATACCACGCCCAAAATCGACAATAATTTTCTACAAAAACAACTAAAAGCCAGCATTTTAAGCCCCAACATTATCTCTGCAAGAGTTTACAACGCACAAAAAAAACTCATTAATGAGATTGGTAACAAAAGCGCCTTCCAAAACCCTACTGCATTATTTAGCAGCCAAACTGAACAAAAATTCTCACAATACGCGGCACTGTCCATTACGCCATTATTAAGGCGAAAAGTTTCAATAGAAAGTGAAGGACTCGGCCCGATTGAAAGTAATGATAAAATCCTATCTGGTTGGCTCGTATTAGAATCAAACACAGCGGATTTCACCTTAAAAAAATACCGCCTTTTTAGTTTTATGGCGATAACCTTGGTGGCTTTTATCACCTTATTCGCGCTGATTGCCATCAAAATTGCAAACAATATTGCAAACCCCGTCAATAACTTGAATCGAGTTGTCGAAAAAATAAGTCAGGGGCACTTCAACGCCATCAAGCAACTCAAGCTACCTAAAGACTACTCAGAAACCAGCAAAGGTCTGGCCGAAATCAACGAACGGCTTGAAAACAGCCAAGAAGAAATGCTTAAAAGCATAGATCAAGCAACCGAAGACATGCGCCGTAATATGGATAGCATGGAAGAGAAAAGCGCCCAACTGCATATCGCCAATAAAGAAACCAGTGAGTCCAACCGCTTAAAAACACAATTTCTAGCTAATATGAGCCACGAAGTTAGAACCCCTCTTAATGCCATCTTGGGTTACACCCAATTACTACAAAAGGATAGGCTAGATAATCAACAACGCCTTTACATTAATACCATAGAACAATCGACCAACAGTCTACTTGCTATCATAGGTGATATTTTAGACTTCTCGAAAATTGAGGCAGGTAAATTAAGCCTAGAACAAACTGAAGTAAATATTCGAGAGCTCATCGATGACGTTTATCAAATACTCAGTGCCAACCTTTTAACCCATAAGAAATCCGTCGACCTTATTCCAGAAGTTGCCAATGAAGTACCCGAATGGTTAGTCGGTGATGCGATACGCATTCGCCAAATTCTGACAAACCTTATCGGTAATGCCATTAAGTTCACCCACAGCGGCTTTGTGCGCACCAAGGTAACCTTAGAACAGCAAAAAAATGGGCGACCTCGACTACTGGTACAAGTCATAGACAGTGGTATAGGAATACCCGAGAACAAACTTACCAGCCTTTTTAAGGCGTTTTCCCAAGTTAACACCTCAAACACAAGACAATTCGGCGGTACCGGTCTAGGGCTTGTCATTACCAAGAAGCTAGTAGAACAAATGGGGGGCGAAATCGAAGTAAACAGTGAATCGGGTGTCGGTTCAAACTTTAGATTCCGAATTAACTTACAAGATTCAAACCATGAAGATAAAAAACAAGATCCCATTTATAAAAACCTTCTTATTTTTGAACCCTCTAAAGGTTATCGTCATTATCTAGAAAACTATTTAACGAGCATTGGAATCACCCCGATTTTTTGCACTACGCTAGAGCATCTGATACGCAGACTTAACACCCGCCAAGATGAGCAACAAACAGATGCTGTTTTATTAAGCGTAAGCGGTGAAGACAGGGACATAGCCCAAAGCTATGAACTGGCCGTCTATGCCAGTGAGAACTGTCATATTCCCTGTATCTTAATGACCCAACTACCGAACAAGATCAACCAGCACCCTGAATTACAACACCTGGCTAACGACGTTTTATTAAAACCCATTAGTCATAGACAGCTCTATAAAAGCCTGGCCAAACTAGACCAACACAATCCAATCGAAGCGATTGCACCTTTACCCGCAAGCTCCCTCTTTACAGGTCTTAAAGTGCTCGCCGTTGACGATAACCAAATTAATTTACAGCTGGTTACACATTGGCTCACCCCTAACAACATTGAGGTTACTCTGGCGCATTCAGGGCAAGCCGCCCTTGAACTTTGTGCTAGAGAACATTTCAACCTAATCCTAATGGATATTCAAATGCCAGAAATGGATGGGATGGAAACAACCAGGCGTTTACGTCAGCACAAAAACACCACGCTAACCCCTATCATAGCCCTCACAGCTCACGCTTTAAATTCTGAGAAACAAGAGATATTGAACTCAGGCATGAACGCTTATCTGACTAAGCCCGTCAACGAGAGTAAGTTAATTGAAGTCATTCAGGACTGGTGCTTCAGCCAAGAACCTGAAGCCGAAATCGAAATAGAAAGAAGCCTAGAGGGGATTTTTGACATTGAGAAATCGCTTTCAATCGTTAATGATCAGGTCGCCATTGCAAGAGATATGTTTAATATGCTGGCAGACTCGTTAGAATCTGAAAAGAAACTGATTAACCACCACTTCAAACTAGAAGAACTCAACAAACTCATTCAAGTGGTACACAGACTCCATGGGGCTTCAAAGTACTGTGGCACACCCAATTTAACGAAACACGCAGGCTTTCTTGAAAGTCATTTAAAAGAATTAGGCTTAGATGAAGTGGACGAAGTCGTACTTGATTTCATCCACGCTATCGATGAAGTGTTAGACGCTAGGAGTCTGATTCGTTGGCCTCAAGAATAACAAATGCTTGCGCATAGTCCCTTTCATCACTAATGCTTAAGTGCCACTTCACCGACTGCTTCATGAGAAGGTTACCATGAGACTTAACACTGACGACAGGCTTACCTAGAGCATCATTTGAGACCTCAATATGCTGAAAACTAAGCCCTCTACCTATTCCCGTTCCTAACGCCTTAGCCACAGCCTCTTTGGCAGCAAAACGCTTAGCCACAAATGCCATAGCACTGTTTACATGCTTAATTTCATGATATCGGGCCATCTCACTGTCTGTTAATAAACGCTTCAGAAAACGTTCACCCAAGCGTGAAACTGAATCATGAATTCGTGCAATCTCAACAATATCTGTACCTATACCTAGAATCATACTTTTAAACTCAATTCCAAATTATTGTCTAGCCGCGTCATCACTACGAAAAACAGGCACACTATAATGGCGCTCACCTAAATATTCATAATCAGGCAATAAGCGGCGAGCAACAACCTCTTTACCCTCAAGCAAATGCTCTAACCAGCATCGATGTAAGGTCTTAGCCAACCTAACTACATCCGTCCTCCCCCAAAGCCCGTCAGTATAATCCAGCGCCATTTTCCCTGTTATAAATAGATCGGGTAACTGCTTTGGTTTGTCACCGTAATAGGGACGTAAACCAAATCTCACATCAAAACGATACATGGCGTCTGCTTCTAGCACATTACCGGTTGCTGTCATTGCCAAATTAATACTGCTGCCTATTTCATCAAACAAAGCATATTCAAAACGGCGCAATAAGGGGGCGACTGGGGCACTCGTATGCAGACTATGAATCAGCCATTGATAAAGCTCAAAAAACACAGATAGCGGAAGGTTGCTGGGCAGAAGTTTAATAAGAATTTCATGCACATACATGCCAGCAAATAAACGCACCCCCTCAAGGTTTGAAGCCGCCTCAGAAGACTCTAAAACATAGACAGTTTTTAGCTCAGTACGGCCTTTTAATTGCACCTGATAACGCAAAAAAGGCCCAGGTATGACCCGAGCCTCTTTTTTAGGCAGTCGAAAAACAGCCCTAACCAAGCCCATTTCAAGTGTTAACAAATCCAATAGAATTTTATTATCTTGAAAAGGACGAGTATGAATAACATAAGCCGAAATTAACGCCTCTTTGTTATCTTGCATAGACCAGCCTAATTACTGGTCCTGATAACCAAGGCTTGCTAGCGCACGTTCATCATCTGACCAACCTGCTCTTACTTTAATCCACAAATTAAGCATCACTTTAGCTTGGAACATACTCTCCATATCAATGCGAGCCTCCTTACCAATCAGCTTAATCTTTTCGCCTTTATCACCAATAATAATGCGTTTTTGACCATTACGTTCGACCAAAATCAAAGCACTGATATGCAGTGTATCCCCTTCATAACTAAACTCTTCGATCTGAACTGCCGCTTCGTAAGGCACTTCTTGACCTAGTTGACGCGTAATTTTCTCACGTACAATTTCTGATGCTAAGAACCGAGAACTACGATCCGTAATTTGATCTTCTGGGTAGAATTGATCACCTAACGGCATCATACCTTCAACCAATCGCTCCAACCTGTCCAAGTTCTTACCTTTAAGGGCAGAAATAGGCACGATTTGAGCAAAATCCATCAATTCAGACAGCTTAGCCAATTTAGGTAATAAGTTATCTTTCTCTTCTAACTTATCGACCTTATTCACAACCAGCAAAACAGGGCAACGAGCCGATTTAACTTTGTCCAGTACTGACTGATCCTCCTCCGTCCAACGTTCAGCATCGATCACAAATAAAACGCAATCAACATCCGCTAATGCTGACGAGGCAGTCTTATTCATGAAACGGTTGATCGCCTTAGGCTCACCTAAGTGCATACCAGGGGTATCCACATACATAGTCTGTACATGGCCTTGGCTTTTCACACCCAGTATCTGTTGGCGCGTCGTTTGAGGTTTACGAGAGGTAATACTCAGTTTTTGCCCCAAGATATGATTCAGCAATGTCGATTTACCCACATTAGGGCGACCTACAATCGCAACATAACCACAATGAGTAATGTCTAGCTCTGGCTCTTCACTGCCTTCAACCGCTTCATTTGACGCCATTTGGCTAAAATCAAAACTATCTAGATCAATCCCCTTATCTTCAGAAGATTGCTCAGAAGGATCGCCTGTACTTTCAATATTATCCTGATCTTCAGGTAAGTCATCATTATGCATTTTCTTGCTCCAACATAGATAGGGCTTGTGTCGCCGCTTTTTGTTCTGCAATTCGACGACTGTTTCCCTTACCTTCGATCGGATCAGCAAATAACTCTATGACACAATGGACATAGAATGTTTGATCATGGGGCTCACCTAATACTTCAACAACATCATATTGAGGCAATGCATGCTTACGCGCTTGCAGATACTCTTGTAATCGCGTTTTCGCATCCTTGGTCACTACTTTTAGCGAGGTTGCGTCTAACCTTGATTCATACCAGCTTAGAATACGTTCACCGCAAGAATCCATACCAGCATCTAGGTAAATAGCACCAATAATACCTTCTACCGCATCTTCTAAAATCGAATCGCGACGAAAGCCACCACTTTTTAATTCGCCAGCACCTAACTTGAGGTAATCACCTAGCTTAAATTCACGGGCTATTTCAGCTAAGGTTTCACCTTTCACTAAGGAGGCTCGTAAACGGCTTAATTCGCCTTCTTTAGCTTTAGGAAAGCGATGAAACAAGTCTTCGGCGATGACATAGTTCAAAATGGAGTCACCTAGAAACTCTAGCCTTTCATTATTTCTACCACCAAAACTACGGTGAGTAAGTGCCAGCTCTAGTAACCCAAGGTCAGCAAAAAAGTAACCTAACTGCCGACTCAGTTTTTGATAAGAGGAACTCAAAATATCTCCAATTTACTATTCAATCGAACCATTATTTTTAAAATTAGGCACACTTAGAAAATTATTCCAATGCATCCAGATATAAAAGGCACGGCCTTTCATATACTTCTCTGGAACAAAGCCCCAGACACGGCTATCTGAACTGTTATCGCGATTATCGCCCATAGCAAAATAATGCCCTTCAGGAACGACCCAGTCGCCCTCAAGGTTTATTGCTCTGACGGTTTTATAAATCTCGTGTTCAATACCCAATAAATCTTCTTTATATTGAGTAACAGGAATACCCTGATTTTTTTCAGTAGGCGGTAAATTGGCTTGAAAATCTTCACCAATCAATTTGCCATTAATTGTCAAACGCTTATTGTGATAACTAATGGTATCACCGGGCAAACCAATTAAACGCTTAATATAATTAATGCTAGGCTCTTTCGGGTATTTAAACACGATAACATCACCGCGCTTAGGTACCGTTGTCTCAATTAACTTGGTATTGGTGACGGGTAAACGAATACCGTAATCAAACTTATTTACCAAGATAAAATCACCGACCTCTAAGGTTGGCAACATAGAACCTGATGGAATTTGAAAGGGTTCAACAACAAAAGAACGTAATCCAAAAATCACCGCAACAATCACAAAGTAAGATTTAATTTCAGTCACCCATTTTGGGGTTCCTGCCATGCTGTCTTTTACTTCTTTTGGAATTGCAGAACATGCTTCTACCGTTAAATCACTCAGGGCAGCAACGCGCTTAGGGTGAAAAACAAGCCTATCGTATACCCAAACAACCGCCGTCAAAACAAAGGCTGCTGCTAGAATAATCTCAAAATCAAACGCCATAAATTGTCCTTAACATAGGCCGCACCTTATAAAAGGTGAGGCGTGTTAGTCTTTTAAAATTAGCAACTAGCTATCAAGTTTCAAAACCGCTAAAAACGCTGATTGAGGCACTTCTACATTACCCACTTGTTTCATACGTTTTTTACCATCTTTCTGTTTCTGCAATAGCTTTTTCTTACGGCTAATATCACCACCATAACATTTAGCCGTTACATTTTTACGCAGGGCTTTAACGGTACTTCTGGAAATAACTTTAGCGCCTAATGCTGCCTGTATTGCCACATCAAACATTTGACGTGGAATCAGCTCTTTCATTTTTTCGCAAAGAATACGGCCTTTATACATGACATTGTCTTTATGCATGATAAGCGCCAGTGCATCCACACGTTCACCATTAATAAGGACATCAAGACGGACCAAAGGTGCCGGATTATAATGACTAAAATTAAAATCAAGTGATGCGAAACCACGACTGCATGATTTAAGGCGGTCAAAGAAGTCTAATACCACTTCATTCATAGGTAATTCATAGTTCAAAGAAACCTGATTACCCACGTACAACATGTCTTTTTGAATACCACGTTTCTCAACACATAAGGTAATCACATTACCCAAGTATTCCTGTGGCACCAAAATGTTAGCAACCACCATAGGTTCACGCATTTCACGAATATTACCCACATCAGGCATTTTTGATGGGCTATCTATGGTAATCACTTCACCTGTATTCAGCTCAATTTCAAATACTACCGTCGGTGCTGTGGTGATAAGATCCATGTTGTATTCACGTTCAAGGCGCTCTTGGATAATTTCCATGTGCAACATACCCAAGAAGCCACAACGGAAACCAAAACCAAGGGCATCAGAACTTTCTGGTTCAAAAAACAAAGACGCATCATTCAGCGTTAACTTGTTCAAAGCTTCACGAAAGTCTTCATAATCATCAGAGCTAACAGGGAAAAGACCAGCATAAACCTGAGGTTTTACCTTTTGAAAACCTTCAAGCTGATTAACATCTTTGGTTGATTGGTGGGTAATCGTATCACCCACTGGCGCACCATGAATGTCTTTGATACCGGCAACGATATAACCTACTTCACCCGCGCGTAATATGCCCGTTTCAGTACGTTTAGGCGTAAAGATACCCACCATATCAACAGGGAATGTTTGGCCTGTCGATTTAATAAAGATTTTGTCTTTCTTCTTAACCGTACCTTCTTTAATACGCACCAAGGAGACAACGCCTAAATAGTTGTCGAACCAAGAGTCGATAATCAAAGCCTGTAACGGCCCATCTACATCACCCTCTGGTGCTGGTACTTCACCAATTAAACGTTCTAGTACATCAGCAACACCCACACCTGTTTTGGCAGAGCACGTCACAGCGCCATGGGCATCGATACCAATAATATCTTCGATTTCATCACACACACGCTCAGGTTCAGCCTGTGGTAAATCGATTTTATTAAGAACCGGCATAACCTCAAGGCCTTGCTCTAACGCGGTATAGCAGTTGGCTACCGATTGAGCTTCAACGCCTTGTGCCGCATCTACCACCAACAAAGCCCCTTCACAGGCAGCCAAAGAACGAGATACCTCATAAGAGAAATCCACGTGTCCCGGTGTGTCGATAAAATTTAACTGATAAGTCTCACCATCATTGGCCTTGTAATCCAAGGTCACACTTTGAGATTTAATCGTGATGCCACGTTCCCGCTCAATATCCATTGAGTCAAGAACTTGCGCTTCCATTTCACGTTCACTTAAACCGCCGCAGTTTTGGATAAAACGGTCAGCAAGGGTGGATTTACCATGGTCGATATGGGCGATAATTGAAAAATTACGAATATGTTTTAGCTGTTTTGAAGACACTTATTTCTCACACTTAATAAAGCGATACACAAAGAGCAGGTGTTGATAAGTCATTTAGTACGAATCAATGATACGTTTAAAAAACTTATCGACACCTTCTCCAGATTGAATTTTGCTGCATTCTACCGAATTTAACCCTAGGACTCCATTTTATTTATAGGTTCAGAGCCCTTTAATCGCCTAGTGTTTGCACAATATAGGGTGAACTAACGAGGGATAACAGGGAATCTTTACTGGCTAGGTTCTCAAGGGCACTCAAAACAATTAACGTGTCTTATTATTCCTATGAACAAAAAGATAAAACAAGACAGGGATTTGCACCTTTAAACTCAACCTTAAGCAGTGCGATTAATGTGAACTCATATTGAATGGAATACATATTAAGATAACAAAATTTATCGGGGATTCTGGATAATTAAAGCATCCATTATTAAGTAGCCGTGACTAATATGCGCATGTCCATCACGGCTACTTAGATATTTTTCAACTAGGCCTGCAAGCCTTTTTGCTGCAGAATTCGTTCTACTGTATCCACTGTGGCTTGGGTATGACTATCTATTTCTAAGTTCACCCTATCGCCAATATTGAGCAAGCCAAAGGTGGTTATACGTAAAGTTTCAGGAATCAGTGAGATTTCAATCCAATCTTCGCCGATATCACAAATGGTCAGGCTTGAGCCATTCAGACCAACATAACCCTTATCAAATAAATATCTCATAGCATCAATTGAGCTACTGTCATCACTCAAACCCGTCTGCTTTTTCACCACAAAACGAATGCGGTAACTGTCATCTTGGGTACGCACTTGCATCACCTCAATGGCACACATGATATGGCCAGACATAACATGCCCACCCACTTCGTCACCCATTTTAGCTGCACGCTCAAAATTGACTTTATCACTGGCGACCAAGGCCCCTAAGTTAGTGAGGGTGAGTGTGGTATCAATGACATCAAAACTCACCTTATCTTGCTCAACGTCAGCAACCGTTAGGCACACACCATTGATAGCAACACTGGCACCCAGTTGTTGTTTATCCATCGCATTTTCAGGGAATTGAATGACCAAACGCTTATTTGTTCCCACCTCTTGACAGCTATCTACCTGAGCCATACCCTGAACTATACCTGTAAACATAAACGCACCTACCTACTCGACAAATTAAGAAAAAGTTACGCACTTTTAACGGTTAAAAAACGTACAATAAAATGAAAATTCTGCTATTTAGTTCCTCACTGAGGAAGATTTGAACATACCCGCCCAAGAGCCCGTATTTACTGAGCTCGCGTAAGTTATCACAAAGTCACTAATAGGGTTATCCACAGCTTGCGGGGATAACGAAATCAACCAGCATCAAACTTTTGTTATATAAAACTATGATTCGTAAACTTTTCAAGCTCAGAAAATCGTTTGTTTTTTTACTCGTTTTCACTGCATTTTATAGTTATTCAAGCCCAAATCAAGCGCTTAAAGCCCCCTTTATGTGGCATATCAAGACTGAAAAAACAAACCTTTATCTAGCAGGGTCTATCCACGCCTTAAATAAAGGCTATTACCCCTTTTCATCGGCCTATATAGACGCTTTTGACACGGTAGACTCATTAGTCGTTGAGATTAACATCTCAGCGCTTGATCCAACGTTAAGCAAAACCTATATCGATTCACTCACCTGGTTGGATCAAGGTGACACGCTAAGCGATAAATTTAAAACAGACGACATTAAAAAACTTACCTCTTTCGCTAAACATCGAGGAATGTCGATACAGACCCTATTAAAACTTAAGCCCTGGGTTCTATTAGAAATGATAAGCCGCTTTCAGCTAGCGCAAACTAATTTTAAAACGGACCTTGGTGTCGATCAATTTTTTATCAAAAGAGCCCAGAATGACAATAAAGTAATTCTTGAGCTTGAAACCTTGGCGGAGCAAATTAACGCCATCAATGGTGCTAAGGAATCAGCCCAAATTGCGGCTATATCACTTGCTCTTTCCCAACTTGAACAAGGTCAGGAACAGTTAGTGACATTAGCTAATTTTTGGCAATCAGCCGATGAGCAAGGGCTTTATCAATACAGTCAAGACGATATCGCTGAGCAACCCAATATTGCGCCTTTAATGACTCAATTGTTGGATAATAGGAATCAAACCATGGCGACTAAGATCGCTCATTACCTCAACTCAGGGGGAAGTTACTTTGTTATGGTGGGTGCATTACATTTAGCAGGCCCCAATAGCATTCAAAGCACGCTTAAAAAAATGGGATTCGAGCTCAAAAAAGTCACAGCAAGTCACACATACTCGCAAAATTAATGTTTGATTTCTGCTTTTTCGAAACACCTTTTAATAAAGACGCATAAAAAAAACGGCAGCCCTAAGGCTGCCGTTATTTCACACTAAATCTCTTATCTAACTATTAGCATGAAGCTTTTCAATCATTTCCTGAGTAACCAAGGTAATACCATCTTCATTACGGTAAAAACGTGCGCTATCCAATTCAGCATCTTCGCCGATAATAGTGCCTTCAGGTAACTTACATTCGGAATCCAGGATCACTTTATTCAAGCGACAATGACGACCGATATCGCAATTAGGTAAAACCACTGAACGACTCACAGTGGAATAAGAGTTCACTCTCACATTGTTAAACAAAATACACTTATCAACAGTGGCACCAGAGACAATACAACCTGCCGATACAACAGAGTTTAAGGCAGTACCAATACGCTCTTCGTAGTTATAATTAAATTTCGCCGCGGGCCTTTGATAATGAGCAGTACGAATAGGCCAAGCATCATCATATAAATCTAATTCAGGCACCAACTTAGTCAGGTCCATATTAGATTCCCAATAAGCGGTCAAAGTACCCACATCACGCCAGTAAGCACTGTTGGGGTAGTTTTCATTAGGGATGCTACTACGACTAAAATGGTGCGCTTTAATTTTGCAAGAATCGATAAATAAGGGAATTAAATCTTTACCAAAATCATGGCTAGATGTGTCATTACTGGCGTCTAACTCCAGCTTTTCAATCATGAATTTCGTATTGAAGATGTAGATACCCATACTCGCCAGAGACACATCAGACTTACCAGGCATGGTGGGTGGGTTTTTAGGTTTTTCTTCGAAGGCAATAATATTATCATCTTCATCAATGTGCATGACACCAAACTGATCCGCTTCAGCTACTGGCACTTCGATGCATGCCACTGAAACGTCTGCCTCAGAGTCAATGTGCTCTTGCAACATCTTGCTGTAATCTTGTTTGTAAACATGATCACCCGCTAAGATAACGACGTATTCGCTATCCGTTGCTTTAATCATTTTAAGGTTTTGATAAACCGCATCAGCCGTACCACGATACCACTCTTCGCCCGTCTGCTGTTGTGCCGGCCAAAGTTCAATAAATTCATTAAAATCAGAGCGTAAAAAGTTCCAACCACGTTGTACATGCTGGTTTAGAGTATGGGAACGGTACTGAGTTAACACGGCCATTTTCCGAATGCCTGAGTTAATACAGTTAGAGAGAGGAAAGTCGATAATTTTGTATTTACCTGCAATTGGGACAGCAGGTTTTGAGCGATGATCGGTTAAATCTTTTAACCTTGAGCCTCTTCCTCCAGCAAGAACAAGAGCCAATGTTTTCATACGTGCGGTATTTAAATCCATATTCCACCCTTTATAATTTAACTATGTCTATTCGCTTTACTCTTGATCAGTGCGATCAATTAATTTAGTAATCCTTTAACTAGGGAAGCTGCGATTAAGTAACCTCTTCTCAGTCTTATCAGAAAAAAACGTCAAACAAGGCGTCACTTTGATGTACATCTTATTTGAGGTAAGAGCCACCTTTCGAGAAGGGACAACACAGACTGACATTTTTAAGACCCTTAGGGCGTGGCCTAAAAGCCTTATCTCTAAATTGAGGACCGGATCAATAGAATCACTATTAAGTTACACCCCTCGCCTTAAATTTCAGGCATTTTATCCACACGCTGAGGCGGGAGAACTTATTCACAGTTTCCCTAGGCTTAACCCTATCAAAACACAATAATTTATATTAACCCAATGTTTTAATTGTGTATTAACTTAATCATCTTAATATCGTATTTTATATAAGCGCTCTCAATTCCACTTACTTAAAAAGACTTACTATGATGAAAGTACTCTTTGCTGCCTCTGAAATTCACCCTCTTATCAAAACCGGTGGTCTTGCTGATGTTGCCGGTGCATTACCTATTTCATTAAGACAAGCAGGGCAAGATGTTCGTCTTATCATGCCCGCTTATAATGGTATTCTCGAAAAACTGGCCCCTGTTCAACGTAAAATCAACCTAGGTGACCCTTTTGGCACCGGTGATATTATTCTTTTGGAAACCCTCATTCCAGCCTCAGACACGCCCATTTGGTTAGTGCAATGCCAAAGCCTATTCGAACGGGGTGACAACCCTTATTTGGATCAAAACGGCAAGGACTATGACGACAACCATATTCGTTTTGCCGTTTTTTCATGGGTCACAGCCCTGCTAGCGAGCCAAGGTAACTTAATCGGTTGGCAAGCTGATATATTACATTTAAACGATTGGCAAACTGGCCTTGCTGCTGCTTATTTAAAGAGCTGGAAAACAGAACATTTACCCATTGTCAGTACGGTACATAACTTGAGATATAACGGCAGTTTCCCGCTCTCCTTGTATTCTGGTGTACGCCTCTCAAATGAGCTACTAGACCTGCATGGCATGGAGTTCTTCGGACAATTCTCAACCTTAAAAGCCGCACTGGTTTACAGCGACGCTATCACGACAGTGAGTCCTACTTATGCCAGAGAGATTCTAACACCTGAGTACGGTGATGGTTTAGATGGCACCTTACGTGCCCACCAGCATAAACTAACAGGTATCCTCAATGGCGTAGACTATGACGAATGGTCTCCCGAAATTGACAATAATATTGCACAGAAATATGACATTAATAATATAGAGCTTAAAGATGAGAACAAAAAAGCACTGTTAATTGAAAATGGATTAACACCGGACTTAAGCAAACCTGTGTTTGGTGTTGTTAGTCGACTGACAGAACAAAAAGGTTTGGACCTTGTATTAGAGGCCATGCCGTCAGTAATAGAAAATGGGGCTAGATTAATTTTATTAGGCTCAGGTGACCCCAGTTTAGAGCGCGCCTTTTTGCAATTACAAAGTGATTACCCTGATCAAGTTGCAGTTCGTATTGGTTATGACGAAGCCTATTCTCACAAGATACAGGCGGGTGTGGACAGTTTATTAATCCCTTCTCGCTTTGAGCCTTGCGGTTTAACCCAGCTTTATGCGCTTAAATACGGCACCTTGCCACTGGTCAGAAAAACGGGCGGTTTAGCGGATACGGTATTTGAATTGGGTGATGCAGCCAATGGCTTTGTATTCGAGCAGGCTGATACCCAAAGCTTAATAGACACCTTGTATCGTGCGATGGATTGTTTTAATCACTCACAGGCTTGGCGTCAACGTCAAATCAATGCCATGAAGTATGACTTTAGCTGGCAACAAACCACAGCCACTTGGCTCAACCTTTATCAATCCCTGCTTAACTAGAAAAGCATTCTAAAATAAGATGTCCGTTTTAAGAGATGTCTTATTTTAGAAGCCACTGAGCACGGCCTTTTTGATTAATTTCATTAAAAAATCCTTCATCACTTAAGCCTTTCATTATTCCCGCTAAGTCTTCCCTCAACCCCTTGGTATTACAGGGTGAGTTACGTGAAAAAGCTAGGTATAAATGCTCGCGGCTCACTGCGGGTTGTTGTACTTGAAAGGGGAAAAAGTTCCAGATTTCTTGAATATAAGCTTCACCTGGCGCCTCTTCATATACAACATAATCCACCCTATGACCTAACAGCATTCGAAAAGCCTGCTCGACACTTGCCACATAAGTTAATTCAAGATTCTTTTTGGCAAACTGATCAAAACGCTGACCAAAACTATTATTAATTACAGTTACGCCTAACTTTCCTTTTAAACTGTCTTCATTTTGATAATCAAATGAGGGGACATTATTGGTCCAAACAACACTTTGTGTTTGTAAAAAAGCAGGTTCAATATAATCCAAATATTGGCTTCTCTCACGGGTATAAAAAACCCCAGCCATCAAATCAATACGGCCGCTTTTGACTTCCCTTTGCGCCCTAGACCAAGGGCCTGTGTGTTTTAGTTCAATTGACTTGCCAAGGCGCTGACTAATTTCATTTATGATCAGTCTATTAGTACCTAATAATTGATTACTCTCGATATTCTTACGCCATAAAAAGGGAGGGTATTCTGAATTACCTGTCGCAGTTAACTCATCACAGCGCTCATCTTGTCCTGCTTGTAGCTGACTATGTAGCCCTAAAGCAGTTAGCAGGAGTACTCGTTTATTTTTTAGGCTAATAAAAGACATAACACCTAGTATCGTTAATTAATGCATTTGTTTTCAGTTTGACTATTCAATATCTCATAAACAAAAGTAAGATTCAGCCGATCCTGTCAATAAAAAAACAAATGCTGCGGGAACCTTTGTATAAGTTTCACCTCCAATGCTTAAATTACCGGAGGAATTATGAAAAATAGACGCACAACTGACTCAATACTGACACTGTTACCGAAACTCATGGCGTTTGTGTTGACCTTAATCATGAGTACCGCGCTAAGTGCTGAAAAACTCAATATTGATGGTGAAAAACTGGCACTTGAAGGCTATGATCCTGTAAGTTATTTCTCACAGATGCCTAAAAAAGGCTACGCTGCTTTGCAAATAAGTCATCAAGACGTGGTGTACTATTTTGAAAATGAAGAAAATCGATTAGCATTTAGCAAGGCTCCAGATAAGTATATTCCAGCCTATGGTGGTTGGTGTGCATGGGCCATGTTAGAAGGTGATAAAGTGGCAGTAGACCCGTTGAGTTATAAAATAATTAACGGTAAAAACCACCTTTATTACAATGGTTTCTGGGGTGATACCCTCGAAAAATGGAACAAAAAAGCAACAAAAGAAGACGAACAAGATCTGATCAAACTTGCTAATAAAAATTGGGCTTCTCTCAATCAATAAGAGTTAGCTCTAAAGTAGATGTAATAAAAGGCTAGTCTTTTCCCCAAGGCGCTAGCCTTTTTTTATACCTGGTTCTTTAGTTCAGTGATTAAAAAGGCCAGACACAAAAGTTCTTATCACTTGGCTCTGTCCCCTCTAAAAATGGCAATATCAGCTTATCATCACATCGATCCGCCGCTAATTTAAATTCACTCGCACTTACCTGAAAATGCCCGCTGCCCTGTGGCAAGTTATCATCGAGTGAACTGGGATTGATACGCTTCATCATTTCAATCCAAACCTTTTGAGCGCCAGAACTCCCGGTGATTGATAAGGGATGATTATCATCTGCGCCAAGCCAGATTGTAGTAGAATAATCTGCGGTTATTCCCTGGTACCAACTATCTCTTTGTTGATTAGTTGTGCCTGTCTTAGCGGCAAAAACAAGACCGGGCAAAGCCGCTTGAGCCGCTCTGGTGGTACCTATTTGCGAACTTAGTCGCATGCCATCTCGTAAGGTGGCAAGCGCAGCTTTCGAATACGGCACACGGGTATCTTGCCTAAATTCTTTTAACACCTCACCGTCACTGGTAATCACAGAAGCCACAATCCCTAACTGGCTAGACTCTCCAGCTGAAGCAATGGGCTGATACATTCTTGCCACTTCAAAAGGGGATAGCTCAATAGCGCCTAATGCCACCGCGGGGAACATGGTAAATTCACGTTCAACCCCAAGACGGCGCAGTGCTTCACCCACCTCATCAAAACCAATACGATAAGCAAGATCAAGTGTGGCTAAGTTATAGGATTTAGCCAAAGCCTGATACATGGGTACATAACCATGGTACTTATGATCAAAATTTTCTGGCTGCCAAATTTTCCCACCTACATCAAAACGTGTTTCATCGTCTTCTAATAAGGTTAGCCAGGTGAACTCTCGATTAGCAATCGCCTCAAGATAAATAGGCGGTTTAACCAGGGATCCTATTGGGCGAACCGCCGCCAAAGCGCGATTAAAACCAGTATAATGACCGTTACTCGATCCCAGTATCGCCTTTACTTGGCCATTTTTTGCATCAGTGACAACGATGGCACCTTGTAAGTCTTTTAAACCTTTTTTGGACCTGATCAGTGCTTTAACTTGCGAGGTCATACTTTCCAGAACCGCTTGCTGCACTCTGGTATCCAGTCCCGTATAAATTTTAAGACTCTTGGCAGCCAAGGTTGCTTTATCAAAGTCACGAGATAACTGAAATGCCACCAGATCTAAGTAGTCACCATATAAACTACGAGTACCGGTTTGTGTTCGTGTCTTTAAGGGTTTATTTAAGGCTGTCTGATATTGTCCTTGGTTAATAAAGTCCTGTTGAAAAAGCAGCTTTAATACCACATCTCGCCGCTCCTCTGCCCTTTTAGGGTGACGTTTAGGGTTATAGAGAGAAGGCCCTTTCACTATACCGACTAACATCGCCATTTCATCAATGCTTAGTTCATTTAGCGGACGCGCAAAAAAATGTTTACTGGCGGCGGCAAAACCATGAATCGCTTTATTGCCAAACTGAGCAAGGTAAACTTCATTCACATAAGCCGCGAGAATCTCTTTTTTACTGAAGCGATATTCCAATAAGAGAGCCATAACAACCTCTCGTATTTTTCGGTTATAACTGCGCTCTGAGCTTAAATACATATTTTTAATAAGCTGCTGGGTCAGAGTACTGCCACCTTGTTTACGAGAACCCGCCTGAAAGTTAATCCAAAATGCTCGAGCAATACCGGTAAAGGAAATCCCAATATGTTGATAAAAATCCCTGTCTTCCACGGCAAGCAAGGTATCAATCAAACGTTTTGGAATTTCATCATAACTAAGCAAGATACGACTTTCGCTACTGCCCCCATATAAGTGCCCGATGAGTTGGGGCTCTAATATGGCAGAACTCACCGATTTACCAGAAACTGTCTTTATTTGTAGATGGCCGCTTTCAAATGAGAAAATTCGTCTTTGTGCTGGGTAGTTTCCCGTATGGTCAACAAAAGGCCTCAAGTGAGCACTTACTTTTGTCGAACTTCTTGCAGCCCAACCTACCTCTTGGCTATTACGGCCAAAACGATAACCAGCTTGCTGTAGGCTCTTTTCCAAATCCTGTTTACGCCACTGATCCCCAGTACGTAACAAAGTGGGTGCACTGTATACTTCTGCTGGTACCTGCCACTTCTGGCCTTCAAAGTTTTGCACCAGCTCTTGATCCAACCACCAGACCCAAATTGAAGCAGGAATAGCCGCCAGCAGAGTGAGGACAAAAGAGATAACAAAGAGTCGTTTTAAAAGTCTTTTGAACCAAGATTGTTTGTTAGGCTTTTTAGCTCGAGAACGGGTTGTTTTACGTCTTGGCTTATTGGACCTTGATGCATTTTTCGACTTACTAGCAGTTGTCGAAGGCTTTTTAGAGGGGCGATTTACTGGAGGTGTTTTACTCATGGACATGAGTATAAAGACAGCGTATTTAGGGTGCAATCATGTCGCTCGTATTTCCTTAAATTAAACAATTAACATCCCTAAATTGACTCTCGTAGACGGCCATTTTAGACTCACCCAATACATTTGATTCAGGCACACTAGTTGTCTGGATTACATATTAAGCAACGTTATAAAGAAATAAGAGAATAATACTATGATGATCATAGATCTGATCGATGAACTTGACGTCATCGAAGGTATCCATAAACAAGTACCCAGCCTTTCACTAGATGAAAATCTGGCTAAAGAACAAAATATTAGCCAGCTATTACAAGCTGCGACAAAACAAGCAGAGACAGAGCAATGGTTGCAACTTAACCTCTGGTTAACTCAAATCACTCAAGATCTAAGTATACTGCTACCTGAAATTAAACAAGCCCTATGCAGCGGTTGGCAAGGTGATAGAGAACTAACACCTGAACTGACTCATAACCTTGCCTTGTAAGGCAAAGCTATGTCTTGGACACCCCTTTGTCTCAACACTGAACTGACCGAAAAAACGGCTAAAAGTTATCAGTTTGAAAACGTCAGCTACTTCATTATTAAAAATGAAGGTCTGGTTTACGCCTACCTAAATGCTTGTCCACACAGAAAAATAGAGCTTGAGTGGCAAGAAAATGCATTTTTTGATAGCAGTAAAGACTATTTACAATGTGCGACCCATGGCGCACTTTTTTTACCTCATAACGGCTATTGCATTACAGGACCTTGTATTCAAAAATCCTTAACTTCGATTGAGACAAAACTCATCGAAGGCCGGATTCACATAAACTTAGCAAATATCCCATAAAACTTATTGATAATCATTATCAATAAGTTTATGCTATTTTTTCGATTCAGGTCGATGTAGTTGTTGCTAAAGACATATTTTAAGCCTCTGTGTCTTTAACCCTGTGGCCAACTACATATGATGGAGCAAGATGAGAAAAGGAAACATCCACTTTCCAAAACCCCTCTTGTGTTGCTCCATCATCATTTTTGAATAATCCTATTTAGCCCCTTTGTTAAACAGACTTATGCTGTATTGATCTATCCCTCTAAGCACCATATTTTGCATTTTTACGTAATCAAAAAACACTGTAAGACAAGTTCGCACCTTCCTTAAAGGACGACTAAGATTAAAACCAGCAACAAAATTAAAGGGTATTTTCAGTCATAATTGCCCACACTTCTCAGGGTTGAGAAAGTATAAATAACAGACAAGGAGCCGTCAGATGCAATTCGGTGTTCACACAAAATCACATATTATAAATCAAGTCACCCTAGTCCGGTTAATCCAGCTCTGCGTCGTACTCATCGCTATTGGCACTCCTGTGATAGAAAGTCATTTCATCCATCCTGCTTTTATCAAGCTCATTGTTCAAAATACAGAAAGTGAAGCTATTCGCACGGCGCACAGGTTACAACGTATCGTGTTAGAAGATTATCAAGGTGGAAAACTACTGGTGTCTAATCGCACAATAGAACAATTGAAAGAAGCTGAAGTAGATTACGGCCTTTGGAAAAGTAAGATATTCAGTCATGATGGTGAAGTCCTCTATTCTAGCCATGAAAAAGATATTGGTAGTCTAAATCGACATAGCTATTTCCACAATCAAGTTGCTAGTGGCAACAATTTCACCAAATTAGTACAAAAAGACAACATGACTCTTGAGGGGCAAAGAGTCGAACTTGATGTGGTAGAAACCTATATTCCTATGATGGTAGGTGACAATTTCATCGGTGCCTTTGAACTTTATTATGATATTAGTCAGCGCAGAGAAGCCATTGATGCACATATGGAGTGGGTCGATAAGATGCTATTACTGCTCTCTAGCATTGCTATTTTTACGGCATTTGTCATAGGTATTGGCTATAAAAAGGTACAAAAAATACGTGAGGAATACGAATTAGAACTGATAGAGATGGCTACCAAGGACAAACTAACCAATCTATATAATAGGCGCAGTTTTGAATCTCGTTTGATGCAAGATATTCAAGACTATCAAGAGTTTCAAACCGAGCTAAGTGTCATCATCTTCGACGTCGATCATTTTAAATTTGTGAATGACACCTATGGGCATCAAGCAGGTGACTGTGTATTGACACTTTTAGCCGACGTGGCTAAAAAGTCTATTCGTAAAAACGATATCATTGCCCGTTATGGGGGTGAGGAATTTATCATTTTATTACCGAATACCGGTAAAAATGGGGCTAAGGTGATTGCCGAAGAGCTTCGTAACGCAGTACAAAATACAGCATACGATGCCAGTACTTATAAAATCCTCGTTACCATCAGTCTCGGAGTCGCCTGTATCTGCGATGTTAAAAGCCCTAACCTTGATAAGTTAATTAAACATGCAGACGATGCTCTCTACCGAGCTAAGCATAATGGCCGAAATCAGGTATGTTATATGCAAACTCAAACAAAGGAAAAGAGCACCAAGCAAGCGAACGTCAGTTTAAGAACTAATCCGCTTCTTGATTCTTAGCACAAATACGTAAAACCGATAACTAACACCTCAAAATACGTATTAAGTCGAGCCGATCAGCTTAATACGTATAATCAAATACCAATATGTCATCAATCATAGGGACAAAAAGAACTTTAAAGGTTTCATGGTAAGAGTTGCTTAAATACGCATCCCTCGCCGCCAGATCAGAAAAACTCATGACTATGGCGTGGCTATAATCTTTATTTAAAGCTTCAGGGCTATTATTTTCGCCAAATTCAATCGCTTCAATACCAGCAATATCTAGTTTAAGTTGATAAAAGGCCTGCTCTAAATTAGCCAGATCTTGCTCATTTGTTTGTTTCGTGAATTTAACTAATAAAATATGTCTAAGCATATGTTTTCCTATGTTATCACCAACCACTTTTTAGCCTAAACAAAAGCGCCGTCATCAGGCTTGAATAAAAGCCCACCATACACTTAAAAACAACAAAATGGCTAATATCTGATTTAAACGAACTTGCTGCTTTTCACTTTCAAGATGATGATTAGCAAGTTTTCCAAAATAGACCCAGACACAAATACAAGGAATCGCTATCAGCGCAAAAATACAGGCTAATAAGAGGTAGTGTGTAGTCACAGTTAAACCTTGGCTTGGGTATAAACTAGCGACTGTAATCGACATCATCCAGCTTTTCGGATTCACAAATTGCAAACCACATCCTTGATACCAGCTTAGTCCTTTTTTATTTTCGACATCCGATTCCGATAAAGGGGCAACAATACCAAGATGAAACAATTTATAAGCCATAAAACTTAACCAGCTTGCTCCGATAAAGCCCAGTAGCGGCTTAACAAACTCATAGGAAAACAAAAGACGAGTAAGACCCATTGAAGTGGCAAAAAGAATAAAACCAGTGCCCATTGCCGCCCCCAAAATAAAAGGGAGGATCAGACGAAAACCCATCTTTCCACCATAACTTAGTGCAATCACATTCGTCGGACCGGGTGTAATTGATGCAACAAAAGAAAATAAAGAAAAACTCATATACAAACTCAACATAGCCCTACCTCAAGATCTAAATAATTAATGTCACAATTATGTCGGTGCTATGACTTTAAGTCTGGAAGCTTTGTGCAGATAAGGTATTTTGTTAAATAGATTTGTTTAACAAATCCCTTTTACGATTTGTTTTTGATAAGCACTGGGAGTTAATCGGTAGGCGCGTCTAAACCAGCGACCTAAATGACTCTGATCAGAAAAACAAAGCTCGCTCGCCACTTGAATTGGAGACAAGCCCAAAGCTAATAAAGCCCGAGCTTTAGCGAGTCTTAGTTGGATTAAATAAGCATGGGGTGCCATTCCAAAAGCCGCTTTAAAACGTCTAGTCAAACGAAACCTGTCGGTACCTAAGTCACTCGCCAAGCTTTCTAAACTAATATCTTGGTGAATATTTTGCCTTAGGAATTCTCGTGTTTTTAGGGCCAGTGAGCAGGGTATTGGATTCGATAAAAGTAGGTCTTGATCAGCCTTTTTGCGCCAACTCAAATGCTTACTCGCATGCTCTAACATCTGATCTAAACAAGCTTCACGAATAATTTCAGGCTCTTGATAATGTAGCGCACTAAATGCAGCAGAAATACTGGCCGTTAACTGTTTATCCTGCATTAAATTTTGAGCCGTATTAAACTCAAAATTATCCGGTAAGTGGTGAAATAACGAGGCTAAGCTTTGATGTAACCAAGCAACGGGCAAATACAACTGCCGATAGGTAAACCCTCCCTCTAATGGCGCATTGCCATCATGAATTTCACCGGGTTCTAATAAGAAGCTTCCTCCTGCTAATGAGGTGCGCATTGCTTTTCGACAATTGAATTGCTGTACACCTTGTTCAGTGAAACCAATAAGGTAAGTATCATGCCAATGTGGGTCATAGGCACGACCCGTTAGATGGGCACGGAATGTTTCAATGCCAGTCTGCTTATCTTGCTCTAATTGCACCCATGTATCTTGATGTGACATCCTATTTTAACCGACTCCTCAAACCTAAATTATTTACACTTTACGTTATTGATAAGCGTCCTTTATGGCTAGAATATTTGTGCAGTTTTCAAAAAATATATACTTATTAAAGATTAAATTAATTAAAGCAAAGTGGCCGTGATTAGGTAAGCTTGTATCGATGACTCTAGCGGACCGCTTCCGAGTTTTTTCATAATACTTTCACTCACATATTCGGTTGCTTGAGTTAAGCTAACGCTGCCTAATTTTTCAATTTCAATTCTAAGGGGCGTACCCTGACAATATGCAATGGCAGGAATTTTGGACGATGAGGCTCGGCTCACTTCCTTCTCAAGCAGAAACTCCGTATTGTCGGTAAAACCCGCTTGCTCCAGCTCCTTCGAAATTAAAGTAAGATTAAAATAAGCATAAGGAACCCTAGCTAAAAAACTGGGCGGCTTATTTGGGTATAAAAAAGCGAGAGATTGAGTCACTATTTTTGCAAGAATATTGAACTCAAGACTATCCCAAACACTGAAAACTAATTTGCCACCAGGTTTCAATACTCTTGCCACCTCACTATAAGCTTTTACCCTGTCAGGAAAAAACATAACGCCAAACTGACACATCACTAAATCAAATGAGTTTGCCTCAAAGGGCAGATCTAGCGCATCAGCCTGTTGCCAAGTAATATGCTCATTCTGGCAATTCAACTTAGCCTGATTAAGCATATCCTGATTCAAATCCGTTGCGGTTAAATCGAGCCCTGTGATAGTTTTTTGTGAAAGAGCCTTGGTTGCGACGCCAGTTCCAGCAGCGAGTTCTAAGACTTTTTGTGGGTTAAAGCTTGAGACTTTATCTGCCATTTTCTCAGCATAAACATCAAAAATCAGTGGCACCAAGTATTCCTCATACAAAGCAGGAATTGAGCCTATAAAATTCTTATCTGACTGCTCTAACGACATATCAATACCTTACCTATTTTACAAAAAAGGGGAAAAGCAAATATCTATTCATTCTAGCTGAATCGATAAAATAGGTTGGCAGACATATCAATTAGGGTTATGACAACATTTCGATATGAGGGATATCATCTTCATCATAGGGTTCTGATACCACTTTAAAACCAAAATCTTCATAGAATCTTTGCAAATACAGCTGCGCTGAAATACGAATACTTTGACCCGGTAACTCCTTATTCAAAAAGCCCATAGCCTCTTCTATCAACACTTTCCCCAGACCTTTTCCACGAGCCTCTTGCGTTGTTAATACTCGACCTATGGAGGTTTCTGAGTACTTGTGTCCTGCAAAGGTAATACGTAAATAGGCAAGAATATTTCCGCTGACTTGATCTTTATTAAACAAATGCCAAGAGACATTATCCAGACCATCTACATCTTGATAAGGGCAGTTTTGCTCAACCACAAAAACTTCCTGCCTTACCCTTAAAATTTCATATACTTCGGTGACGCTTAACTGTTCAAACGTCTTAATTTCCCATTGAGCCATTTTAAATACTGCCTATTTTTTATATATTTGACCATGTCAACTCACCCACAATCTAACCAGCACCATCAACTAAGCAACCTGCCGGGTTAGTATTTGCTTTTTTAGTTAGCGTATTTAAATTCTCATTATTACAACCAACGTCTAACCTGTCGTTTATAGTCTAGATACTCTTCACCAAATTTTTGGGCTAAATAGCTCTCTTCTTTTTTGATGGCTATCACATACACCAAATAAGCAGAAGGCAAAATACTTAGCAGTACCCAAACACTGTTTACCAGCAAGGCAAGGCCAAAACTAATCAAGCAAAAAGCCAGATATATCGGGTTTCTTGAATAGCCAAAAATCCCTGTGGTAATAATATGACTTGTAGGTTTCCAAGGTTCAATATGGGTTTTCACTCGACGAAAAGCAAAGAATAAGCTTGCTAATAATAGCGCTGATCCAAATAACACGGCACTGCCTAGGTAGCTAAGCCATTCAGCATAAGGAAAACTCAAAGGAAAGATGCGATGAAGTATCAAAGCTAAGACGATAAGTATGAGAAATACAAGCGGCGGGGGAAAGCGCACTGCCGCGCCTTTTATGTCTTTTTCTTGAGCCATTTTTATTCTCTCTAAAAGCAGGATAAAGCATAAACCAAGTATAAAAATCCTGCTTTGCATTTTCACATAACACAGGTGAGCAAAACCTTGTTTGGGCGATTCCTTTACTCGAACGATATTATTTTAAAATGAGGGTTTTTCTGACAGGCTTTCATGCTGGCAATCTGATCTAAGACTACCAACTGTAATTCTTCATCTTGTTTCAAGCACAAGCAGACTTCCCTTTCATCATTATAGAGGGTGTCTAATGCTTGCCCTGTCACCTGTTCACCGCTTTTTAACGTAAGATTTACCTGATACAGATACACACAAGCGAGTTCAATATAATCATGTTGCTCACAGGTCATCATAGATAAGTTCCTTAATCTAATAAACGTGTCATCTTAATTACTGTCTGGCTTTTGAGAATTTGCTAACCTTGATAATACCCATAACACAAGCCCAATGCCAACCCCTATGAAGCAACGGCATATTGCCTTTATATCAAAAATATCCCTAGTCATATTTATTATTGGATTACATCTTATCTACATTATCGCAAGGTAGGCTATTTAACTCAGCTCTGTCTTTTGAGTACTTGGTAATCGCGATAAAAGCCATAACATGAGCGCTGCTCCAACCCCTGCTGCACCTAATACCATGGCCATAATCATAATTTGATAACGCACAGCAATTAAAGGTGAAACCCCCGACAGTATTTGTCCTGTCATCATGCCAGGTAAAGCCACTAAACCGACCGCTAACAAGCTATTAATTTGCGGGATCATGGCCGCATGAAACGCCGTTAAGCGGGCCTCTTCTCGACTTTTATGGTTATGCAGTTCAGCATGATAGCGTTCTGCCGAAAGACTAATCGCATTCATGGTATTGGCAAAATACATTCCGGCAAGGGGAATGAAAATTTGCGGTTGATACCAGGTTTCTGTTTTTAATACGAGTACAAGGGAGATAAGCAGGTGTAAAAACACAGAGCCTGCTAACGCTAATATGGCAGGTAACAAGTACCCCTTATGATGCTGTACTGGCCTTATTGCTATCCAAGCGGCGACAAACAGCATCACACTCACTATCAAAAGGCTGATCCAAGGTGATGGGGTTTCAAATATGCTCACTAACACATAACCCACTGCGACCAACTGTACTAACATTCGTCCTGATGCGATGAGTATTTCACTCGGCTTACCTTGCCAAGCGATATAAACACTGGTCACCAGAATAATAGGAACCAAGCACCAGGCAAGGTCAAACCAACTTATAAATGTCACCCTTTATCCTCCAACACGAAACTAATTTTTACGGCCTTTAATTGAATATATAAGGGGCACCTGCTGCCCCTTATATAACATTTGATAGCCTTTTTCTTCGACATATTCTAATCCGTCAAAACATTGATAGGGGCTAAAAGGAAATTCATTGACCGACTCAATCTGAATACCCACTTTAATCAAAGCATTGATAACAGAACTAAGAGGGTGAGCCCAGGTCATCATGGTTGAGCTTTCTCCGGTGCAATTTTCGGTATAAGTGCCCTCTTCTTCTACAACTGGCGCAATTTGATCAAAATAAGAGTAACCGGATAAAAGATCATTAAAACTATGGAACTCAATCAGATTGAATTGACCTCCTGGCTTTAATGCACCACAAACGGTATTGGCCCATTTATCCAAATCAGGTAACCAGCACAATACACCATAAGAAGTGTAAACCAGGTCAAACTGGGTTTTGTTGTTTGCTCCAAATTGGTAGATATCTTGCTCGATAAAGGTCGCATCCTGTGCAATCTTATGCGCCAATTGTTTGGCTTGTGAGATGGCTTCAGACGAGAGGTCAACACCCGTCACTTTTGCCCCAAGACGTGCCCAGGATAAGGTGTCTTGTCCAAAGTGACATTGTAAATGCAGTAATGTTTTACCTTTGACACTGCCGACTTCATTCTGCTCTATCTTATTCAAAGAAGAGCTACCTTGAATAAAAGCCTCAACATCATAAAACTTAGAGTCCACATGAACCCTAGTTCGTTTATCCCAAGCCTTTTTATTGACCTCAATATAGTCAGACATTTTCCTTGTCCCTTAATAATCTAAAAAATTAAATGCTATCGGTAGCCATATTCATACTCAATTCAGAGATAGACTCTCCATCAATACGATATCTGTCCACCAGCTCACCGCATACTTTAAAACCTGTATTCAAATAAAGTTGCTTAGCTGCCAGATTGTTAGAAAGGACATTCAGGTCTAACCAGCTAATAAGCCCGTTTGTACGACAATAACGGATGACATGCTCAATGAGCATTCGCCCCACGCCTCGGCGTCGGAAGTGGCTATCTACTCCCATACCCAATAACACCCTGTGAGCGCAGTAATCATCCTCATAAGGGCGAATATCGATATGTCCCATAATACGTCCGGACTCATCTTTCGCTAACCAGAGTAAGCGCCAACCAGGATCACCTACAGGCGTTTGTACTCCAAGCATAAAACGTTGGCGGGCAGGCACACTTAAAACATTGTCGTCGCGGGAAACGGGTTGGAATAGCGGTGAACCGGCACGGCCATTATCGGCTAACTGCAGGGTTATATAGGTAAAAAAGTCTGACAGGTCAGACTTACGTGCTATCTCAATATCCATAATAAAGACTAATCCCATCCTTCAATTAGCAGGCCAAAATCGGCCAGTCTATATTGCTTGATGTGAGGTCATTTTAGCAAGAGGCCCCAAGAGAAAGCTTAACCTCTTGAAAGGTAAGTGACTATGCTACAGTTTGTCGCGGGGCTTTATTCAACTGGCTCCCTCTTTACTCACCGCTTATTTCTCAAACGCCGACTTTAGTGATTGGATCAGTAACCTGGTTCGTTTTGCCATATGAATACGGCTGGGAAACACGAGGGAGACAGGTAGCGCATCGAGATACCAATCAGCTAATACCGGTACGAAGCGACCGTCATCCACTAGCACTTGGGCACTATGTTGTGCCATTAAACCGATACCAAAGCCTGCTTCTATTAGTTTTTGATAACTATGAATATTGTTGGCGCTATCTTGATAATGCGGCCGGATACAGACTTTTTCGTTCTGCTGGTTGTTCAATATAAGCTCAGACAAAGCCGCGTTTTTGAGCGCAACCCAAGCATGGCTCTCTAAGTCTTGTGGTTTATGGATCAGACTTTGATCAAAGTCAGGAGCAGCAAACAGTTTTAACTGAGTATTGGCTAAGGGAAGCGCGACAAGATTGGAGTCTGGCAAATCACCGGAACGAATAGCAAGATCAATAGACGCCTCTATGATGGGAAGCGCTTCTTCTGTAATAACAAGATCAAACTCAACTTGCGGATAATTTGCTTTAAATTGCTTTAAAACAGGAATCAGTAAACTCTCATAAAAATCACTGGTAGTGGTAATACGAATTTTACCTTTCACCTCATCTTCTAAGCTTTTTATCTCTTCTATCGCACCGCTACCATGAGCAAGAATCTTACTTGCATCACGATAAAGTACTTCACCTTCCGTGGTGATATTCACTTGCCGAGTATTTCGAATAAACAGCTTTACCCCAAGATAGCTCTCAAGGCGTGCGACTTGTTCACTTACCTTTCCTCTTGGCATACCTAACCGCTTTCCCGCTGCGGTAAAACTACCGGTTTCCACAACCACGGCAAAAATAGCCATGGGTTTTAAATAATTAAGCCACATACATCACCACACAAATTGCTACCAAATAAGGATCACTGTTTATCGATTTTACCGACTAATAGAATCAATCAGCAAGTGACATACTCGCCTTATTGATTCAGTAGCCACATTGGCTCTCTTAACAAACAGATAAAATTAGCGGATAAAGGAAAATATGATGAAAACGAAAACATTGGCGTTAATCGGTGCAACAGGTCGTACAGGTAATGAAGTTATCAATGCCGCTTTAGCTCAGGGTTATAAACTAAGAGTATTGGCAAGAGACCCTAGTAAGGTAAAGGTTCACAAAGATATTCAGATAATTAAAGGGGATGCCCTTAATCAGGCCAGTTTAGAAAACTTAATACAAGGTGTCGACGCAGTGGTATCAAGTTTAGGACCCAGTGGTATCAATCAAAGTTTAAAAAAAGCAAAACAATCTGCAAAAGTTGGTTTGTGTTTTAACAGTACTAAACAGCTCATCCCACTCATGGAAAAAGCAGGTATTAAGCGCTTTATACTGACAACGGGAGCGAGTTTAAAAACGCCACAAGATAATAACAGCCTATTTATGGGCTTTATGCTGAACAAGGTTGCACCACTAATATTAGGTGAGATGACGCATGATCGTCAGGCTGAGTATGAGTTACTTTCTCAAAGTAACCTAGATTGGACCTATGCTCGCTGTGGCGGCATTCTATTCGAGGCAAAAAACAACAAAATCAAAACCAGTGCAACACGTTTTCAAGGTGGCAAAATACACCCTGAAAAACTTGCAGAGTTCTTATTAGCCCAGGTAGAAGAAAATAGATACACACGACAAGCCGTGTTTGTTGCTAGCAATTAAACCCAGATTTAATAAATAAGTGGCTATTTCACTGGGCTAGCAAGCGAATGGATAGCCCAGATAAAATACCATCTATATCTATAACAAAGCGTCTTTATCGACCTTTCTATCTAGGATGACCATGCCTTGTATCTTATTCAAAATACTGGATGCTTGAACGAGATTAGGCAGCTCTTTACCGGGTTCTAAGGTGGTGATAACGGCACGTCCAATAATAAAACGCCCGATACTGCCATCGTCTTTAAGGGTACGTAGACCCCAAATATTGTGAAATACTAAAGGTTCACCCGCTTGCTCACCAATGTAGAGCATGATGTGCCCGCGCAGGTAGATAAGAGTCATGAAGGGAATAGCATTGTCTAAGATACCTTGCTTTTTCGCTTCATTGCTTAAGTCTTTTAATTCGATATATTGGCCCTGTTCTAACTGCTTAGAAGAGTTACGTTTCAGGTAAATACCAAATGGAGTGAAGAAATCTTTGGTGAAAGCCGAGCAATCGCGATTTGCCAACACGCCACCCCAGCCATAATCCTCACCGATTAGGGCGGTTGAAATTTTATTCAAGTTCGCGTTATTAAACGCCAAAGGTTTTTGTGCAACCTGTTGTTTATTAATGTGTGAAAACACAAATTCTGCTTCATTTCCTGGTAAGGAAATTACCGCTTGGTTTTTTTTAATCGTGGCAAGTGCACCATTTATAACGGGGAAAATAGTGCCTAATTTAATGTATTCGATAAAGTTTTCACTCTGATCAAACAGGGCAAACTCATCCTCAGTCGCGACAAAATAAGTACCTGATTTAAAGGTCTCTCTTTGTGCTTTATTCACAAAAGCGATGTCTTTAACGGGTAACCAACCAAATAGAGAATTAGCTTCCACATAGACCCATGCTTTATCTAACGAATAATGGGAAACAAATAAGGGGGTATTAATTTTGATATGGGAATTCTGATTATAATCGAATGGAAAGCCTTCACCTGGTGAATCAGGATTGTAAAAGATCACACTTTGAGTCGGAAATACTCTCAAGTTAGAGTTATGAGTACTGATTGCATAACGTCTTTGAGTGTCATATAACTCAAAGTTAGAGCGTTTAATTTGCTCTTCATACCATTCTTTTTTTCTAAGTTTATGGTTCTCACCATAAGTTTCTTTTTTAAGGTAATAGCTACCCCAACTTGCTTGCGCAAGGTCATAGGACATTTGAGTGATATCCCAAGGACTGAAAAATATTTTATTAAATTCATCGTCCAGTTTCTGCTGGGTACTAAAGTCATAAACAGGTAAGGCTTGAGTATAGATTTCTGGTTCTTGTGGCAAGGTTTCTAAATCAGCAATCTCGGTTATCTTGGCCGTATTACTACAGGCGCTAATAAATAAACTTAGCAGTGCTAATGTGGCGTAATAACCCAATTTCATGTCTCGCTCCCAGATACATATATCAATAAATAATTAAAATTGATTTTAGAAGATAATATCTTGTTCTACCTTAAGAAGTTGTTATTAAACTACTGAAACATAAAAAAATTCAACGAAAATTCAAAATTGCATACTTTGTCTTAATTCAGACCTAGCAAGATTCCTAAGAGAGTGATTAACTTAAGCATGATGATCGCTTTTACCCTTTGTAACCTATTGTCCAAGAAGAGATAACAATGAATGCACAAACCGCAAAATTTGTAGAAGGCTCAACCATGCGCCATATCTTGGTCATGTCTGGTTCTGGCTCTGTCGGTTTGATGGCGCTCTTTGCTGTCGATTTATTAGACATGCTTTTTATCAGCATGTTGGGGCAAATTGAATTAGCGGCAGCGGTCGGTTTTGCTGGGACCTTGATGTTCTTTTCGACCTCAGTTTCTATCGGTACCTCCATTGCCATGGGAGCTTTGGTGTCTAAAGCCATAGGCGCGAAAGATTGGGATAATGCCAGACAATTAAGTGGCAGTATCTTAATCACGGCCTTTGCCATAAGCCTTGTTTTTACAGGCTTCATGTTTGCTTATATTCCTGAATTATTAGCGGCTATTGGCGCAGAAGGGGCAACGGCAGAAAGGGCTGAGGCATATTTACAAATTTTGGTTCCCAGTGGTCCATTTTTAGCAGTCGCCATGGCCGCAGGTGCTGGTTTGAGGTCGGCAGGAGATGCTAAACGCTCCATGTGGGTGACCTTGTCCGGTGGCATAGTGAATGCCATTTTAGACCCTATCTTTATTTTCGGCTTTAACTGGAATGTCGAAGGCGCCGCTCTGGCATCCGTTATTTCCCGTTTTGCGGTTTTATTCTTCTCTTTATACCCACTCATTAAACACCACAATCTGGTTAGTCTACCTAATTTAACCCATTGGCTTAAGCATATTCGTTCCATACTTAAGATCGCGGTTCCGGCTATTTTTACTAATGCTGCAACCCCTATTGGTAATGCCATAGTCACCGCCAGTATTGCGCAATATGGCAATGATTTTGTCGCAGGTTATGCGGTTATTGGGCGACTGATTCCAGTTTGTTTTGCGGTAATCTTTGCTCTTTCTGGCGCCGTTGGCCCGATTATCGGTCAGAACCTAGGCGCAAATCGTGTCGATAGGGTCAAAGAAACCCTTTATAACTCACTCATAGTCACTTCCATTTACACGGTTTGTGTCTGTACCCTGCTATTTTTTGTACAAGATTACATCATTCAAGGTTTCACTTTACAGGGAGATGCCGTACTCATAGTGCAAGCCTTTTGTACTTATGTGGCCATCACCTTCATTTTTAATGGCGCTATTTTTGTTGCCAATACCTCGTTTAATAACCTAGGTAAACCGCTTTATTCCACTGTTTTAAGTCTAGGTCGTGCCACTATAGGTACTCTGCCTTTTGTTTATTTAGGCTCTTTGTGGTTTGGCGCATTAGGGGTGTTATACGGGCAAGCGCTTGGCAATATAATATTCGGCATTATTGCTCTCATCGTATTACAACGCCATATTAATGAGTTGATGTTAGCTGCGCAGTCGGACAAGGAAGAAGAGGATTTAGTACCACTTGAGGCACAAAATAATACAACAGAATTCGATAAGACCTGTGATAAAACAACACTAGATGATGATGAGGATATCCCTCTATCTTGCTTGAATACACAACCGTTCTGCACACTCGATGCCGTACTGATAGATGATTTAGCCTCTCACAAGGATGAGCTTAAAGAAGAAATTAAATAGCAGTTAACCTTATAAAATCGTCCTCTATATTTCAAAACTAAAAGTACCCTAGGTGCTTTTAGTTTTTCGAGCTAACGACTAATACCAGCGAGCAAGAATGCCTTCTAACACGCCATTGGCTTTTATTTTAGCCATGGCGATACGTATCTCTTGAGCTATCTCAGGCGGAAAATCGAGACCAGCGCCTAAATAAATATAATTAATCCCTTCCACATTAGGACCCGCAACCAAGGTTTCTTTTTGATAACCACGCTTTTTCCATTGATATGTATCGACTAATTTAGACTCTACCATGGCATCAAATCTATCTTTAACCAACAGATCGATTAGCTGCGCTACATCGTTAGCCTCATAAATACTCGCGAACCCCATTTTTTCAAGTGTGGGTATAATGGAAGAGCCCTGTAAAACGCCCACAGATAATTCGCTGGCATGCGCTAGGCTCAAGTTGTTAATCAATGACGAATGTTTTTCAGACTCACTATATAGGGTTAAGCGAATTTGATTAGGTACCAGTGGCACTATCCAAGAGTAAAGCGCCTCTCGTGTGGGAGTACGAGTCAATGGAATAATGGCTGTACCCTTATGCTTTTGCACCATGATTTGAGCACGCTTCCAAGGCACAGATTGATAAGTAAATGAGGGCCCACCATGAAGGGTAATTTGCTCTAAAATTTCTACCGTAACACCCGCATCGCGCTCATCAACCGTGCCACACCATGGCATAGTTTCATGGCGATATACCAAGACTTCAGAAGCGACTATGACAGAACTCACTAAGGTAAATACTAACGTCAATAATAGCGGGGAAAATCCTAGTTTCATGAGTCACTCTTAAATTAAATCGTATTTAGCTTAATAAGGTAAGAAACAAAAGTACTTATGTCCGTATCGTAATTATAGGTATAAATTATATTTTGTTATCAAAACATAAAAGGCTAAACATTATTTTCTTAAACTAATACTTAGCCATTGTTTAAATAGACTGACTGTTACGTTTCCTTTAGGTCTTAGAAAGCCCTGTTCTCACCATAATTTCTGTCTCAAAACCATCTATACTTTGCTGGTTTTTCTTCTGCCAATACTTCTCAATTCCCTCTTTATCTTGTTTGTTCGACCAGTCATTCAGATTATCCCTATCCTCTTGGTAATCAAAATAAGGCACCGCCATTCCGCAGGACGATTGCACCATTTTAATGTCTTGAATGAAGATGTTGCGCTTTGCCACACTGTCAGGGAAAAGCTGACTAAATTGCGCCCAACCATCATCTCCTTGGTGCAGTACTCTTGCCTCCCCATAGGTTCTTAAAATCAAAGGAGAGCCCTCATAGGCACAAAACATAATGGTCATTCTCGGGTTTTGCAGTACATGGGCGGCCGTTTCATTACCGCTGCCCGTCAAGTTTAACCAAGCAATGGTATTGGCATCTATGACCCTTAGGGAGTCGCCTCCTTTGGGCGATAAATTTACATTGCCTGTACTTGCGGCAGAGGCAACGAAATAGACTTTTTGTTGTTTGATAAATTCCACATGGGAGTCTGATAGTTGTTCAAATTGTTTGCCCATAAGTCTTTCCTTAACTATCCAAAAATAAACTGCGTCACTTAAGACGTTAACAAAAAGCCTGCCAATAAGACAAGCAAACATAAATGATACTAATACCTTGTCAAAGCCTGTTTTATATCAAATTAAAAAAATGAATGACCTCTAAAATAACGCCTTTAATCTTATTAAGATTCAGACTATCTATGCAAAACCTATATGAAGAGGCAAAAAACTGTTTTTTGAGCGCTAATCCAGACGACAAAGTCGCGCTTACCTATCAAGCTTGTGCAGCTTGGCAGGATAATAAACTCAGTTGGCAAGACGGTGAGTTACCCGAACTACTCAATGAGCCAGGTCGTTTAGATTCACCTAAAATTGTCATGCCAAGAGAAATGGGTAAACGTAAATTAAACAAAGAAGAAGGTCGTGCAGCCCTTATTCATGCCCTTGCTCATATAGAGCTCACTGCCGTCAACCTTGCTTGGGATTCTGTTTATCGTTATCGAGATATGCCCAAAGCCTATTATCAGGATTGGGTGCAATGCGCCCAAGAAGAAGCGCTGCATTTTACGCTACTAAGAGAAAGGCTAAGAGAGATGGGTTATGACTATGGTTCTTTTCCTGTACATAACGAGCTTTGGAAAATGGCTATCACCACAGCCGATGATTTAATGGATAGAATGGGCATAGTACACAGGGTATTTGAAGCAAGAGCCTTGGATGTTATTCCCGCTACACTAAAGAAATTTGATAAGCAAAATGATACTCAGATGGTAAAGGTACTCACTCAAATCTGTAATGAAGAAGTGGGCCATGTGAGCTCAGGCACTCGCTGGTTCCATTATCGTTGTAAACAAGCGAACTTAGATCCAGACACCACTTTTTTCACCTTAATTGAAAAATATATGCCACGACCCTTGAGCGGCCCTTTTAATCATGAGGCTAGGCTAGCAACAGGCTTCAGCCAAAATGAATTGGATTATCTAGAGCGCCATTCTCCATTAAAAAAAGCAGCTATTTAAAGTAAAACCAGACGATAAAAACATAAAAGCCCCAAATAATTGAGGCTTTTTGCGTTCAGATTAACACGACAAATTAGTCTGCTTTAGCGAGTTTCTGTGTCAGTTTATTCAATAATATGCCGTATAAAGGAACAAACATACATAAACTGATAATCAGTTTAAAGCCATAATCTACCGTGGCGATTTCTACCCAGTTTGCGGCCATAAAAGCATCACTGCTCTGATAGAAGGCGATGGCAAAGAAAACCAAGGTATCAATCGCATTACCGACAACGGTTGATAATGCCGGCGCTACCCACCAGGCTTTTGCCTGCCTTAGTTTGTTAAAAACAATGACATCTAATACTTGGCCCACCACATAGGCTGCAAAGCTTGCCAAAGCAATGCGAGCGACAAAAGTATCCAGTTGGGTCAGCTTTTCTAATCCTTGAAAACTACCTTGATAAAACAAAACAGATGCCACATAAGAAACCACTAACGCAGGCAACATGACGGTTAAAATAATGCGTCTAGCCAGTGCTGTGCCATAAAGGCGAACGGTTAAGTCAGTCGCGAGGAATACAAACGGAAAGGTGAAAGCGCCCCAGGTGGTATGTAAACCAAAAATGGTAAAAGGAAGCTGTACTAGATAGTTACTCGATGCCAGAATCAGAATATGAAATCCAGCCAGAATAAGCAGTGCTTTTTTAATGTTTGAAGTTGGCGTTGTTGCCATATCTAAGGTCGGTGTCATTTGCATTGTTATGCCCTTTTTATAACGCCAGGGGTGAGGGAACCCTGAATCTGGGCGCATTGTCCATAATTTAAGCAGGTCTGTAAAGCGAGATAAGAGCAAAAGTGAACCGATCGGTCAAATAGTGACACGTGTGTATTTCATATTATAAAAATACAATCCTAAAAGTAGCAAATTCAGCCGTTACATCTTGATAAGCACAATAATTCTGCTGGGTAATTTCTATAATACAAATAGGGTAGCCAATCCCGTTTGTGGCCATTCATTCGTAAGTTTTGAACACACTGATCTCAAATGAGGTGTGACCTATTATCTAACATTATTTCTAACACCATTGTCTTATGCAGCTTACTCTACTTTACTAGGATCACCATTCGGCCAAGAAACACTTTCACCTAAATCCAATACGCTTAATTGCCGCCTATCCTCATCATCAAGTTTGAAGTGATAAAGCGCTAAATTTTCAGCAAGATGCTCTGTTTTAAGGCTTTTGGGGATCACCGCATAACCTAGTTCCAAGGCCCAACGTAATAGCAGCTGGGCTGGGCTTACCTCATGCTTATTAGCGAGTTGAATAAACACATTATTCTCGTTTTGAGCATAACGCATCATAGCTTCTGTTTTAGCACTTTCAAGTTTAGGCTCAGTACGCCAGTTAGCGAGAGGGACTAAACTGCTATAAGCCATGGGCAAAATATTGTTAGAGATCATGTAATCCACCAAGTCTGGCTTTTGAGACCAAGGATGAAGTTCAATTTGGTTTACATCGGGTGCAGATAGACCCGCATCAATAAGCGCTTCAATATGCTTTTGGTTAAAATTACTGACTCCAATATAACGCACTCTTTCTGTCTCTTTTAAATGCATCAAGGCTTGCCACTGAGTAAAACGGTCCTGTTTTTTAAAAGGCGCGTGGATTAAATACAGATCCAAATAGTCAAGCTGGAGTCGCTCTAAGCTCTCTTCAAATGCAAGCAAACTGGTATCATAGGTTTTAGGTGTTTGCCCCCAATCCGCATTACCTGACCAGAGTTTTGAGGTGATAAAGATATGCTCTCGATTTGCGATACCTAACTTAAGGAACTGCTGGATAGCGCGGCCAACACCCGCTTCATTATGGTACCCCTGAGCCGTATCAATATGCCGATAACCCATTACAAGGGCTTGGAAAACGAGTGCCTCAACCTCATGATCATTCACCAAATAAGTGCCTAATCCGATCGCTGGCATCATAAAACCACAGGAGAGCTGGGTAGGAAAATGCGGACTCATAGTGACCTCTAATAATAATCGCTTTCATTTTAGGTTAGTTTAGTTTTATTGGGATTTTCAAACTAATATACCGCTATCCATAATGCGCTAGCATACTCAAGGTG
>Ga0209395_1000299_pt1 | contig 74471 bp, 69 predicted proteins | sample GOMGulsemesocosm_3_FD_184635 | JGI IMG/M metagenome (GOLD analysis project Ga0209395, IMG submission 184635) | Methane-oxidizing microbial communities from mesocosms in the Gulf of Mexico - GOM9D Gulf of Mexico (SPAdes) (version 2) | ecosystem: Environmental > Aquatic > Marine > Cold seeps...
TAATCCGTTCGCGGTGTTACAACAATTAAAGAAGTAAGGTTTTTCTAGGAGACCACCATGGCCGTACAAAAAAGTAAGAAATCTCGTTCAAGACGTGGCATGCGTCGTTCACACGATTCGTTAACTGCAGCACAACTAAGTGTAGATGCGACAACTGGTGAAACTCACCTACGTCATCACATCACTGCTGATGGTTACTACCGTGGCAAAAAAGTAATCGAGCTATAATAGGCGATTACTTTTGGACACTCTAACCCTAGCGTTAGATGCCATGGGGGGCGATTTTGGCCCCCAAGTGACAGTGCCTGCATCTTTGCAGGCACTGGAACGTTTTCCAACATTAAACATTTCTTTGTTTGGTGATAAAAACTCCATAGAACAATACATACCTAACGATGCTCGCTTTAGCGATCGCTTAACCATTATTCATTGTACCCAAACTGTTACCATGCATTGTAAGCCTCTTTTTGCGCTTAGAAATCGTCGTGACTCATCAATGCGTCGCGCCTTAGATTTAGTGCATGAAGGTAAAGCAGGTGCCTGTGTAAGCGCCGGTAATACTGGTGTGTTAATGGCAATGGCAAAGCTAATTCTTAAGACGTTACCGGGGATAGATCGCCCAGCATTAATATCGGTGCTGCCAACGCTTAACAATAAGCCGGTCTATATGCTCGACCTAGGGGCTAATGTTACGTGTGATTCAGACACCTTACTGCAGTTTGCGGTGATGGGATCAGTACTCGCACAGAAACTCGATAATATAGAACGCCCTCGAATCTCCTTACTCAATGTCGGCGCAGAAGCAATTAAAGGCAACGACGTTGTTAAACAAACCGCAGAGCTACTCAAAGAAGTTGAGCAACTAAACTATCAAGGATTTATCGAAGGCGATCAGATATTCGATGGTCGAACCGATGTTATTGTTTGTGATGGTTTTGTCGGTAATATATGCTTAAAGACAACAGAAGGCGTCGCTAATTTACTCATTGCTCATCTTAAGCAAGCGAGTGAGTCGAGTCTATTAATGAGACTGCTGTCGATCATTTCAAAACCATTCCTTAAAAAAGTACTGCTCAAGGTGAAACCCGACCAGTACAATGGGGCAAGTCTGTTAGGATTGCGCGGTATAGTGATTAAAAGTCACGGCAACGCTGACCAACATGCTTTCTTTAATGCCATCAAACAAGCCGTTATCGAAGTTGAACAGCAAGTGCCAAACAGGATCCAAGATAGCTTGGAATCAATTCTTTTAGAAAAAATCTGTTAGGTTTCTATGTATTCAAAAATTTTAGGCACCGGTAGTTACCTACCGAGCCAAGTGCGTTCTAATGCCGATCTGGAAAAGATGGTCGATACTACCGATGAATGGATAAAAGCACGCACAGGTATAAGTGAACGACGCATCGCCGATAAATCAGAATCGGTTGTAACAATGGCACACCAAGCTGCATTAGCAGCACTCGATATGGCCGGTGTTAGCGCCAATGACCTCGATATGATTATTGTCGGGACAACCAGCGGAGACAACTCATTTCCTGCTGCCGCTTGTGAATTACAAGACCTACTCGGTGTTGAATCAACGATTGCTGCCTTTGATGTTGCTGCAGCTTGTTCAGGTTTTATTTTTTCGTTAAGCGTTGCCGACCAATATATTAAGTCTGGTATGGCCAAGAAAATTTTAGTCGTTGGTGCAGATGTATTATCAAGACTATGTCATCCTGACGACCGTTCAACGGTTATTTTGTTTGGTGATGGTGCCGGCGCAGCATTGATTGGCGCAAGCGAAGAACACGGGATTCTATCAACCCATATTCATAGCGCTGGTAAACACGCCGACTTACTTAAGGTTCGTGTGCCGTTACGTGAACATGCAACACATCAGCAAACTGAAAATTATATTCAGATGAAAGGCAATGAAGTATTCAAGTATGCAGTCACGCAGTTGAGTAATGTTGTTGCAGAAACGCTCGCGGCCAATAACCTCGATAAATCAGAGATAGACTGGTTAGTCCCACATCAAGCGAACTATCGCATTATTAGTGCGACCGCTAAAAAGCTATCGATGCCAATGGACCGAGTTGTCCTGACATTGAGTAAGCACGGTAATACATCTGCTGCATCTGTACCAATTGCATTAGATGAAGCCGTCAGAGATGGACGAATAGAGCGTGGTCAATTATTATTGTTAGAAGCGTTCGGTGCAGGGTTCTCTTGGGGCTCAGCCTTAGTGCGTTATTAACTAATTATCTAGCTGATTAATCTACAAATAAAATTAAAAATAGAAAGGATTTTTTATGTCGCAAACAGCGATTGTTTTTCCAGGTCAAGGTTCACAAAGCCTTGGTATGTTAGCAGATCTTGCCGAAAAATTTTCAATAGTCGAGCAAACCTTTTCTCAAGCATCTCAAGTATTAGGTTATGATCTTTGGGCGCTTGTTCAAGACGGCGCGGTTGAAGACCTCAATCGTACAGACCGCACACAGCCCGCATTACTTGCCGCTAGCGTCGCATTATGGCGCGTATGGAATGAGCAGGGAGGTGATGCGCCAGCATATCTCGCTGGTCATAGTCTTGGCGAGTATTCAGCGTTAGTCTGTAGCGGTGCAATTGCGTTTGAGGATGCAATTAAATTGGTTGAATTGCGCGGTCAATACATGCTTGAGGCTGTGCCACAAGGTGTTGGTTCAATGGCGGCTATTATCGGATTAGCCGATGATGCAATTGCTAAAGCGTGTGAAGACGCTGCACAAGGACAAGTCGTTGCCCCTGTTAACTATAACTCACCGGGTCAGGTGGTTATTGCTGGGCATAAAGAAGCGGTCGACCGTGCGTCTGAGCTTTGTAAAGAAGCGGGTGCGAAGCGTGCACTGCCATTGGCCGTCTCTGTTCCGTCACATTGTTCGCTAATGATCCCAGCAGCAGAAAAATTAAGTGCGCAACTCGATAGCATCACAATAAATACTCCAACGATTCCCGTGATCAATAATGTCGATGTTGCATTAGCAACTAGCCCTGACGCGATTAAAGATGCACTTAAGCGTCAATTGTTCAGTCCAGTACGTTGGACGCAAACAATACAATTCCTTGCATCAAAGGGGATCACTAAACAAGTTGAAGTCGGTCCCGGTAAAGTCTTGTCCGGTCTAGCTAAACGTATTGATAAGTCAGTCGTTGGATTTGCAACGACTGATATCACCAGCCTAGAGAAAGCACTCGCTTAGGCTTATCATAACATTGAAGGATTTAAATAATGAGTTTTGATTTCTCAGAGAAAGTTGTACTAGTTACTGGTGCCAGTCGTGGCATCGGTCGTGAGATCGCACAACTATTCGCACAAAGTGGAGCCATTGTTTTAGGCACGGCGACGAGCGAAAGTGGCGCGGCGAAAATAAGCGAATACCTTGGCGATAACGGTCGAGGCTTAGTATTAAATGTTACCGATAGCGATTCAATAGCCGCGCTATTTGACGTGATAAAGAGTGACTTTGGTAGTGTTGATATCTTGGTTAATAATGCCGGTATTACCCGTGATAATCTAATGATGCGAATGAAAGATGATGAGTGGGATGATATTATCAACACTAATTTGTCTTCTGTTTTTCGCATTTCAAAGGCGGTATTACGCGGCATGATGAAAAAACGCCACGGTAGAATTATTAATATTGGCTCGGTAGTTGGCTCTTCTGGAAATCCCGGACAAGCAAATTATTGCGCCGCAAAGGCCGGCTTGATTGGGTTTACTAAGTCATTAGCTAAAGAAGTCGCTTCTCGTGGCATTACGGTAAATACTGTTTCACCTGGTTTTATCGCCACCGATATGACGGAAGAATTAACCGATGAGCAAAAAAACGCTATACTAAGTCAAGTGCCTGCCAACCGTTTAGGGCACCCTACTGAAATTGCAGGTGCGGTTGCCTTTTTAGCTTCTGACATGGCTAGTTACATTAGTGGTGAAACACTACATGTGAATGGCGGAATGTATATGAATTAAGCAATTAGCTTAATAAAAGTTGCGAAAATAAGAAAATTAGAGTAATTGTATTCATCATGAGGGAAACTTCGGCAAACAAGCCGTTATTTTCTGGTTTGACCAGCATTTCAGTAGTTGATTTGTTGCCTCAATCCTCTAAACTAGCCTCATATTTTAGATGTCTGTAAATAAACAGGAAAAACTGCCATGAGCATCGAAGAACGCGTAAAGAAAATTGTAATAGAACAACTAGGTGTTAAAGAAGAAGAAGTCGTAAGCGGAGCATCATTTGTTGATGATCTAGGTGCAGATTCTCTAGACACAGTAGAATTAGTAATGGCTCTAGAAGAAGAGTTCGATACTGAAATTCCAGATGAAGAAGCTGAAAAAATCACTACAGTTCAAGCTGCAATTGATTATGTAAACAGCGCTCAAGGTTAATTCAACCTTAGATAATGAAAGGCGGCTTTGGCCGCCTTTGTTGTATCTAGTCCTAGCTAAGTTAACCCCAAGTTACTTTTTCCCTATTTAATAGGTGACTTAGGATTAACAATAAAAAATTATCGCCAACTGCTCCAACTCATTGGCAACAATATAGTTTTAAAGAGGTCACATGACAAAACGTCGCATTGTAGTAACTGGCATGGGAATGGTATCGCCAGTGGGTAATACCGTACAGGAAAGTTGGGATAGCATTAAAGCAGGAAAAAGCGGTATTGCTACCATAGCTTCATTTGATACTAGTATGTTTAATACCCATTTTGCTGGAGAAGTGAAAGACTTAGATCTCGAGCTGTATTTACCAAAGAAAGAGTCACGCCGGATGGATCGCTTCATTCAATTGGGTTTAGTCGCGAGTATTCAAGCGTTTGACGATTGCGCTCTGGAAGTTACTGCTAGTAATGCTGCTCGTATTGGCGTTGCTGTAGGCTCAGGCATGGGAGGACTTGGATTAATCGAGTCAACTCACTCTGGTATGGCGAAAACAGGGACTCGAAAAATATCTCCATTTTTCGTACCTGGTACCATCATTAATATGATTTCAGGTAACCTGTCGATTAAGTACGGTCTTAAAGGACCTAATATTGCCATCACTACCGCATGTACTACGGGTGTTCATAATGTTGGCCACGCCGCACGGATGATCGCTTATGGCGATGCCGATGTCATGGTGGCTGGCGGCGCTGAAGCGGCAATTACTGACCTTGGTTTAGGAGGTTTTGGTGCGGCTAAAGCGCTTTCGACTAACAATGATAACCCACAGCAAGCGTCTCGACCTTGGGATAAAGACCGAGATGGTTTTGTGATGGGCGAGGGTGCAGGCGTGATGGTACTTGAAGAGTACGAGCACGCCAAAGCACGTGGCGCAAAAATCTATGCTGAGCTTACAGGCTTTGGCATGAGTGGCGATGCGCATCACATGACGTCTCCACCAAGTGATGGCGAAGGTGCTGCCGCGGCGATGGTCAATGCGATAAATGACGCGAAGCTAGTACCGAATCAAATCGACTACATTAACGCTCATGGCACCTCCACCAACGCTGGTGATAAAGCCGAAGTTGGCGCTGTTAAGTCAGTATTCGGCGAACATGCCCACAAAGTAGCGGTAAGTTCTACTAAATCAATGACTGGCCACTTACTAGGTGCTGCAGGCTCTGCTGAAGCTATCTTCACGGTGATGTCGTTAGTGGACCAAGTTCTGCCACCGACTATTAACCTTGATAACCCCGATGAAGGTTGCGATCTTGATTTTGTTAGCGATGGCGCACGCAATGCTAAGATTGAACACGCACTGTGTAATTCATTTGGTTTTGGCGGCACTAACGGTTCATTGTTGTTTAGTAAAGTTAAATAACACTCTTTTCTCTATGGTTAGCATCAAGCTAGCCATAGCAGGAAATAGCAGGAAAAAATTAACCGCACATTATACCATTTGTATTAATTATTTGATCTTGTTGTGCGAAGAGAAAATAGTCGAGAACAAGGCGCTCGAATGACCAATAGCGGGCTATTGGGATTGAGAGCAACGCCGTAGTCGTCAATTTTAACGAGTACAAGTGGTCAGTTATTAAATGCAAATGGTATTATATAACGTTTGACAGCATTGCTCGTTTGATGCCAAGCCCTTCACTGTCAACCAGTCTTCATTTCTAGCACCAACCCCACTAACCATAAAACCAATAACACACGCTAATTGCAGCGATTATGCCTGCAAAGTCTGCGATCAGGCCACATCCGATGGCATGGCGGGTATAACGAATTCCCACTGAACCGAAGTAAACTGCGACCACATAGAAGGTGGTTTCGGTAGAACCTTGAAAGATTGATGCTAGGCGTCCTGCAAACGAATCAGCGCCATGTTGGCTCATGGTTTCTAGCATCATTGCACGACCGCCAGAGCCTGAGAACGGTTGCATTAAAGCGGTAGGCAGCGCGTCGACAAAACGCGTATCGGCATTGAAAAAGTTAACCAAGGATTTTATTAACGCTAACAAATAATCTAGCGTGCCACTGGCTCTAAAGGCTGCGACAGCGACCAACATAGCGATGAGGTAAGGAATTAACTTCACCGCCATGCTAAAGCCCTCGCTAGCCCCTTCTATAAACGTGTCAAAAACATTAATTTTCTTGAGATGTGCACCAATCAGAAAAGCGACAATGAGGCTTAACAGCGTAAAGTTTGCAAAGAGTGAAGACTGCTCGGTCAATTGGACAGCGCTAAGTTGCATTAAATAGCCTATAAAGCCAAATAGTGCGGCAAACAACACCGCGAAATGGAGTAACAACACACTGTCTTTTAAGTTAATTCGCTGCATCACGATAACACTCAGCAAGCCTGCGATGGTGGAGGCTAATGTGGCCAATAAAATAGGAATAAAGACATCAGCTGGGGATGCTGCGCCTTGTTGCATGCGATAAAAAATAATCGACATCGGAAATAGCGTTACCGATGAGGTATTGAGAACCAAAAATAATATCTGGGCATTAGAGGCGGTATCTTTCTTGGGATTTAAGCTTTGCAGATCTTGCATAGCTTTTAGCCCGAGCGGAGTCGCGGCATTGTCTAAGCCAAGCATGTTGGCCGACAAATTAAGGGTAATACTGCCGAATGCTGGGTGGTTACGGGGAACTTGTGGCATCAACCGGGAAAACAACGGGCTTAGTAGTCTCGACAATCCCGCCATAAAACCAGATTTTTCGGCAATCTTCATGATGCCAAGCCAAAAGGTTAGAATGCCGACCAAGCCTAATGAGATATCAACGGCTGTTTTGGCCATGCTAAACATCGCCATATTGATGGCTTCAAAAATTTGAGTGTTATCAAGTATTAGCCATTGGCCTAACCCGGCAACAAACGCAATGACAAAAAAAGACAACCACAGAATATTTAGCACGACCCAGCCTTAAATATTTTTAATATTGAGACTCTTATACCATCTTGAACTAGAAAATTCTTGAAAATTTTGTTGGCGCTTAAGCGTATTAGGTTACCGTCGCAGCTTCAGACGTACCAACAGCAGTGAAATCATGATAACGATATAGATTGTTGGCTCGATGATTTCTGACTTCACCGACCAATAAAAATGGATTGGTGCCAGCAAGGCAATGGCGTAAATACCATTATGTAGTTGTTGCCATTGTTTGCCCATTTTTCGTTTTAGGGCATTAAATGAGGTAACCGCTAGTAACGTTAATATGACATAAGCCAATGCGCCAACGAGGATATAAGGGCGTTTAAAGACCTCGGTAAATAACAATGACCATTCAAATAGTAAATCTAAACTCACAAAGGCAAAGATATGAAGGCTGGCATACGCAAAGACATATAAGCCAACGAGGCGGCGGGTCTGCATTAACAATCCCTGCTTAAAAAACTTTGCAACCGGAGAGATTAAAAGCACAGCTAGCAGGGCGTTTAACGCGCCAATACCAGTGTAATGAATGATATACTCTACGGGTTCACCGCCGACTTGCTCATTGAACACCTGATAAATTAAGATAAAGATTGGCCATAAGGCGATAAGGTGACATATCGCTTTTAGCCAAGGTAGCTGTTTTTTTGTTAAGCGCATCGAGGTCTCAAAAGTTCTTGGTTAAGTTTAAATTTCTATAGAGCGACGCGACTTGCTCGCCATAACCATTAAAGGGCAGGGTTGCGATGCGTTTGGCTGAAAATAATCCACCCTCGCCGATCCGACGCTCGCTAGCCTGTGACCAGCGTGGGTGATCAACCGCTGGGTTTACATTGGCGTAGAAACCATATTCGCTTGGCGCTAATTGATTCCAGCTGGTTGGCGGCTGTTTATCGGTCAGCGTGATCCGCACAATTGACTTGATGCTTTTAAAGCCGTACTTCCACGGGACAATCAGACGAATTGGCGCGCCGTTTTGTGGTGGTAAGGTTTTTCCGTAAACACCGACAGACAGAAAGGATAGGTCGTTCATCGCCTCGTCTATGGTGAGTCCTTCCACATATGGATAGTGAATACCGCCACCTAGGCGTCGACTGTTTTGGCCGGACATCTGTTGTGGATCATATAGCGTTGCAAAAGCGACGTGTGTAGCGCTTGATTTTATGCCAGCTTTCTTGAGTAAGTTGGCTAATGAGAAGCCAGTCCATGGGATAACCATCGACCACGCTTCGACACAGCGTAAACGGTAGGTGCGCTCTTCAAGTGAAAATAAGCTGATTAAATCGTCATAGTCTAAGGTGATCGGTTTATCGACTAAGCCGTCGATCACGAGTTGCCATGGCTCAACTTGGAATGATTGAGCATTATTAACAGGATCCTGTTTCGAAGTGCCAAATTCATAGAAGTTATTATGGCTGATAACTTTTCGATAGGGCGTTGCGGTTTCATCGAGTTCGAAACGAGGATTAACGTTAAACTCTAATTGCTCGGTTGCAAACGGAAGCCCCGGTTTCTTGTCGCTAAATATGTCGAAAACCCCTGCTTTCGCGGTACCTGGTAAGGTAGCGCTTAGCGCGCCAAACCCTAACGCTTTAATAATATTACGTCGCTGATTGAATATCTCGGGTGGCGTTACTTCGTTATCTTTTAGCTGCCAAGATGCTTTTTTAGTAATGCCTTTAATAAATTTATTAGTCACAATATATCCCTTGTCGGTGTTTGTACCCATGCCACTTGGAAATGCGTGAAACCTGCATTTTTAAGTAGCATGAGTTTATAATCAATAGGACACTCTTAATGAAGAAAAACTTTCACTTAAGGCAAATTGTATCATCAGATTGCTGACACCATAGCGCTATTTGGCGGTCAATTTGTTGTCGCTCAATAGCGCTAATGGGTGAATATTCTCGACTAGCATTCCAACCATAACCCCAGCGAAAGCTTGTTGGCCACATTGGTGAACCACCAATTCGAACGCCTAAGTACATCATTACTCCAAGCCCGAATGGGCTAACTTGCTCAACACAGTGTTGTAAACGTTTATCGGATGCAACACGTTGCGACTGGGTACCGCCTTGCCAATAATCAAAGTCATGAGCGCGGCAACAATGCAGCCATAAGCTGTCGTTGCTCAATGAGCCATCGGGAAACAGGCTACAGCCGTCAGTTGTAAAAGGGTTGAGGGTATTTGGTGCTGTTGCATGGGCATAGCAAGATGAGACAGAAATTATGAGCGCGATAATGATGGGTGATTTAATCATTATATTATGCCCGCTCATCTTTGGGAGACTCCATCACCATAAACGTCGTGATGGAATTGACCTGAGGTAAGACGCCTAACACGTCGGTATGAAATATTTTGTAGCTACTTAAGCTAGCCGTTTCTATCCGCAATAGGTATTCATAAGAACCCGTTATGTTATGGCACTCTCGCACCTCAGTTGACAAGGTAATCGCGAATTCAAATGCTTTTTGCGACTCTTTGGTGTGGTCGCTTAATCCGACTGCAACATAAGCCACGCAGCCAATACCGAGCTTTTCATTGTTGATAATCGCACGATAACCCGTGATCACGCCAACACGTTCTAGTTCTTGAACACGTCTTAAGCATGCTGAGGAGGATAATCCGACTCGATTTGCTAGTTCAGCGTTACTGATCCTGCCATCACTTTTTAGTTCACGCAATATTCTGTCGTTAATTTTGTTTTTTATAGTCATAAGTTGCAAATTTATCAGGTAAGCAACCAACAATGCAACTATATGCCGTAAGAACACCGATATAATTATCCTTCAAATTTAACGTTATAGCATTGGAACTTTGTATGCCACATGAATTATTAATCGGGTTAATTACGTTTGCGCTAGTATCGAGCATCACCCCTGGACCCAATAACTTGATGTTAATGTCATCGGGTGCCAACTTCGGCTTTAAGAGAACGTTACCGCATATGCTAGGGGTTTCAATTGGATTTGGCGTGATGGTGTTACTGGTTGGCATAGGCTTAGTCAAAATTTTTGATGCGTACCCAATGAGCTACAGCATCCTTAAGATTATTAGTGTGGTGTATTTATTATATCTGGCATTTAAAATCGCCACCGCGGCTGCGCCGCAACAACAAGGTTCGAATAGCCAGCCTATTACATTCTTTCAAGCGGCTGCATTCCAATGGGTAAATCCTAAAGCGTGGAGCATGGCACTCACGAGTATTAGTATTTACGCGGCCTCAACGGCCTTCTCATCAATCGCTATTGTCGCTGTTGTCTTTGCGCTGGTTAACATCCCATCGGTGAGTGTGTGGGCAGTACTTGGTCAACAATTGCAACGTTTACTCACCAGTCAGCTCAGATTACGCTTATTTAACGGCAGTATGGGGTTGTTGTTAGTGCTATCGGTGATACCCGTAATACAAGGGGAGTTGTGAAATATATGACGATGAAACTCAGGAATAAAAAAAGCCCTTATCAGATTCGATAGGGGCTTAGTATTCTATTTATAGATAGGTGCGCTTAGTGGTCGTGCGCTTCGCCTGCCCCTTTAGGGAAACGAATTGACTCAACCATTTCTTGCACTTCAATCGGTGTCTCGGCGGTAAACTTAGCAACAACAAATGCGGTCACAAAGTTAACAATCATACCAATAGTACCAATACCTTCTGGAGAAATGCCAAACATCCAGTTTTCAGGTTTGTTCGCTGCAGGATTGACGAACTTGAAGTAGATGATGTAAGAAGCGGTAAATAGCAAGCCGACGACCATACCGGCAATCGCGCCTTCTTTATTCATCTTCTTATTAAATATACCCATGATAATAGCAGGGAACAGCGAAGATGCCGCTAGTCCGAATGCAAAGGCAACCACTGCTGCGACGAATCCTGGCGGGTTGATACCAAAGTAGCCAGCAAACACGATACCAAATGCAGCAGCAACACGTGCATACATCAGTTCGGTCTTATCAGATATATCAGGTCGTAAGGTTTTCTTCATCAGATCGTGTGATACCGACGTTGAAATTACCAATAACAGACCCGCTGATGTCGATAATGCTGCTGCTAAGCCACCTGCAGCAACGAGAGCAATGACCCAGCCTGGTAAGCCAGCGATTTCTGGATTCGCTAGTACCATGATATCACGGTCAATCTTCATCTCATTGCGAGCATCACCTGAATAGAACATCTTACCGTCGCCATTCTTATCGTTAAACTCAATGAGACCGGTTCTTTCCCAGTTTTTAATCCAGCTCGGTGCATCAGCATACGAAGTACCGGTGCCGTACGATGGCGCCCCAGTCTCAGTTTGAACCGTTGGACCGTTAATCGTCTCAATCATGTTGACTCGTGCAAACGATGCTAACGCAGGAATTGTGGTGTACATGATAGCGATGAAAACAAGCGCCCAACCAGCTGAGATACGTGAATCACTAACCTTAGGAACGGTAAAGAAACGCACGATTACATGTGGTAAGCCGGCTGTACCAATCATTAATGCACCGGTGATACAGAATACATCGAGGGTTGATTTTCGTCCGTCGGTGTAAGCGCCAAATCCAAGCTCTTCGGAGAGACCGTCGAGCTTATCAAGGAGATAACCTGAACCGTCAACCATTTCACTGCCAAAACCAAGTTGTGGAATAAGGTTACCGGTCATCATCACTGAGATGAAGATTGCGGGCACCATAAAGGCAAAAATAAGTACACAATATTGTGCAACTTGGGTATAAGTGATGCCTTTCATTCCGCCTAACACAGCGTAGAAGAATACGACTGCCATGCCGATGACAACGCCGGTTTCTATTTCAACTTCTAAGAAGCGAGAGAATACGACGCCAACACCTCGCATTTGACCTGCGATGTAGGTGAAGCAGATGAAAATAGCGCAGATAACGGCAACGATACGCGCTGCGTTGGAATAGTAACGGTCACCGATGAAATCTGGTACCGTGAATTTTCCAAATTTACGTAAGTAGGGAACCATACATAATGCTAGTAGTACGTAACCGCCAGTCCAACCCATCAGATATACTGACCCGTCAGACCCAGTGAAAGAAACAATCCCTGCGAGCGAGATAAATGATGCTGCTGACATCCAATCAGCGGCAGTGGCCATGCCGTTTAGCACGGGAGGTACGCCACCACCAGCGACATAAAATTCTTTAGTTGAGCCAGCGCGGGCCCAAATTGCGATACCGATATATAACGCAAATGTTGCGCCGACAATGATATAAGTTAATGTTTGTACGTCCATTTTTATGCCTCCCTATTCTTCTACGTTATATTTTTTGTCTAAATCATTCATCTTCTTAACGTAGATGAAGATTAAGGCAACAAAGACATACATTGACCCTTGTTGGGCAAACCAAAATCCTAATTTAAAGCCCATAAAAGTAATCGCATTTAATTGTTCAATGAATAAGATCCCGCAACCATATGAAACTACGAACCATACGGCTAATAGTTTGAGCATAATGCTGAGGTTTTCCTTCCAGTAACCGTCCGCCTGTTCTTTATTTTCGAAAGCCATTCAACTTCCCCTTTGTTTATTAGTTATGTTGGAGTTACGAGGATTAATCTAGCAGTGCAAGGTGATACTGGAATCACGACCTTAGTCTAAATGGTTATATGTGATGCAAATATGGAATCGATGTGACAGCGCTGTGAGTTAGTGTACATCTACTTTCTGGTTGTTTTTTAATCTAGAAAGGTCGCGAACTTTACTAGACTATTGTCTAGTAAAAATAAGCGTAAATAATCGTTAGTCAACAATGTTCGCCAACTTTAATCCGCTGAATTGCAAATGATCACGTTAGAAGTGACCTTAATGAAATATCAATAATAGATGATACGTGACAACAATTTTACGAAAGTCTACTTTTTGTCTTTAATTATCGAAATCAGCATGATTTTAATGAAAAAGTTAAAAGTTAATAGTTACTTTTTAAAGTGAGATGGCCTAATATAATAATATTGCCATCATTCCTGTCGATGATAGCTGGTGTCAACGTTCGAGAGTCATAATAATAACGTATAAAACCTAAAAAGAGCGCTGTAATGAAATTCTCTGAAAACTCTAGCCTTGCTGCGGATTATTTACGCCAGGCTGTTCCTAAAATGGTTAAGCACAACATAGTACCCAATCCATTAAACTACACCTTATGGTATAGCTATTATTCAAATGATTTTCCTCAATTAAATAAAGAGCTTGAACATGTTTTAGAACGTTACAATACTTGCCCTAATGATATCGGTGAGGCATTGTTTCTTGAACACATGACTAATTTAAGTCCGACTAATGGTCAGCAGCTGGAAGGTTTTCAGCATGCACTAAATAACATGGTGGTCAATCTATCGGAGTCTTTCGGGAAAACAGCACAGAGTACCCGAAGTTTTACCGGTGTGTTAAACACAAATATAGAACTGCTCCGCGGCCAACCGCTAAACTCAGAGAGTGAACAGCTATTAGCTGAGTTAAAAGTGAGCTCTGATGCGATATCAGATGTTAACGAAATTTTTCAGCTACAGTTAGATACTGCGCAGGCTGAAATAGAACGCTTGAAACAAGACTTAGAAAATAGCCGTAAAGAAGCAACCACCGATCAGTTAACGGGCTTAAGTAATCGCCGTGTGCTCAGTGCAATATTTGATAAATTTAGCGAGAATAGTACGAATGATGAAATATCGGTGATTATGCTCGATATCGATCGGTTTAAGACCTTTAATGATACCCATGGTCATCTGATGGGGGACCAAATTCTTAAAGTCGTCGCGACCTTAATCAAAAAAGAAAGTCCGATACCAATAACCCCCGTGCGTTTCGGTGGTGAAGAATTTGCGCTGTTATGTCCAGGGTTTAGTCTTGCTAAAGCCAATGAGCTTGCTGAAAAAATAAGACAGAAGCTTGCCAGTATTGCGTTCAACAATAAACGTACCAATGAAAAAATCCCGCCAGTAACTGCATCGTTCGGCGTCGCACTGCGCCAAGGAAGTGAATTATTAGAAGATTTCTTGGAAAGGGCTGACCAAGCGCTTTACTGGGCAAAGAACAATGGCAGAAATCGAGTAGGAATTGCGTAATAGCTATGCTATAGCTCATGGGGCAAGACATGTGCTATAGCTCATGGGGCAAGACATGTGCTATAGCCGAGTAAAAGCTTGCTATTGAGCGTGTCGCAGAAGTTGATGATTTATTAAGGTCAATCGTGAGCAAGGTTGTAACGTGGCTTTATTGTGTCGCGATTACTTATAAGATAAAACTAGGAATTAGATAAACAGGGGAAGAGAAAAATGGTGCGCATGGAAGGAGTCGAACCTCCGACCGCCTGGTTCGTAGCCAGGAACTCTATCCAGCTGAGCTACATGCGCACATCAATTTCCCATTAGTATTCTGATGAATAAAAATGGCGGAGAAGGAGGGATTCGAACCCTCGATGGGATTTAAAGCCCATACTCCCTTAGCAGGGGAGCTCCTTCGGCCTCTCGGACACCTCTCCGTTGACGCTGCATATTATAGCGTTGGACAAAAATGTCAACAGCTATCACATTCAACTGCTTATAAAGTAATCCGTTACGCTAAATTAAGGTAATAACAGTCGAAAATTAAGATGATTCGAGTCTTGCGCGGTCCGATGCCTGTTGCCACTGCTCCTCGAAGCCAAGTGTTAACATTGCCTCATAAACTAAGTTAAATAAGCTAAATAAGACATTTTCTACGTTTGATATGCCATTCAGTAACGCTGGATTGCTATTATCAAGCATTGCTAGGTCGATAAGCTGTTGGAATTGATTACAAACGATCAACGCTTGAGCTGGGCAGGTGATTGACAGGTTGTTCGCTAAGAAGTCTTGTAATAAAGGTTTGTCTAATTGCGCCGCATAATGGCTAGCTATTTGCCGCATCAACGGCGTGTTTTCTGGAAAGTTAATCATAATACATCACTGACAATAGGTGCGTTAAAAAGGCGCACAAGGAGATATTAAGCTAGGAGTTACCTAGCTTTGAAGAGTTGAGCTAGGAGTTGATCACCACATCAGATCATCGGGGATCTGGAATTCTGCATAAGGGTCGTCCTCATCGACATCGGCCGGCGCGTTATCATTCATTAACAGCACATAACTGTCGTCGACTTGAGCGATTTTCTCAGCCGCTAGGGTTGGGAGTAAGAAGACAGCTTCGTTAAGGGCACAGATACTCAGACGGCCTTTGACTAATGCGTTGTGAGTGATCTCATTGAGGCGTAGTTTTTTAACTTTGTTTTGGTAGACATAATTGTATTCAAGTTCACCAACATAATCTTTAACATGAAGCTGTTCGATCATTTGCTTTACTTTACCTAGCGCTGATTTCTTATCGAATTCGGCTTTTATCGCTTGGTTTTTTGCTAAATCTTGCTTGGCTTGGTGTGTTTTCTCGGCTGTAATTTGGTCTTGTAACGAGGTATCTTCCTGCGCTTGATTTTTACGTACCGCTTTATTCTTTTTGCGCTTTTCACTGCGGGCTTGTTTAGCTGATTGTTTGTTTGCTAAACCGGCTTTGAGGAGTTGATCTTGTAATGAGGCCATGGACATCGTAATTCATAATTCTAGTTGGGATTAATAATACCAACGGCAGCTTTGATGTCTAGTCATTTATAGATTTAGTGTCATTGGTAGTACAGCAGTTCAACGATAGAGTTGGTGTTTAGTAATGTAATGATTGACGTTATCAGGAACTAAAAACTGACTGGATTTATTAACGCGACACAGGGCACGTATTTCGGTCGATGAAATAGCGAGAGGGTTGGCTTGGTGAAGATAAATATGGCCGCTAAGTTGTTGGGTAAGAAGCTGTGAGTCGATCACCTGTCGCTCACTCAATAGTTGCGCCGTTTCGCCTTGTGTCGGCGCTTCACAGCCTGGACGGGCGCTGACCACTAAATGGCATAACGTAAGAATATCCTGCCAGCGATGCCAACGGGTAAATGCGCACAAAGAATCCATCCCCATTAAAAAACATAGGGGACTGTTGGGATGACGTAGACGAATTATTTCGAGGGTGTCCACCGTAAAGCAAGCCTCGTTACTGTTGATCTCTTGCGGATCGATAGTGAGTTGGTCACAGGTTTCGGTGGCGAGCGTTAGCATCGCAAGCCGATGAACATCGCTAGCATGACTAACGCTCTTGTGCGGCGACATAAAATTGGGCAACAAGTGAACACAATCGAGTGCTAAGGTGTCACAGATATCTAACGCACTACGTAAGTGACCGTGATGTACGGGGTCAAAACTACCGCCTAAGATGCCAATAGGCTGTTGTAACGACATTATTGTTGCTGACCAGTGAGGCAAAGCGTTAACTCACAAAGTAGGTCGATTGGGGTGACAAAGTGAACTTTTATTTGTCGCTCAATACTCGCCACTAGTGAACTACAGTTGAGTAATTGGTCAAGCGATATACGATTTAATGCTTGCTCAAACAATGCCTGACGCGATTGCCATACCCGGGCTTGTTGATATATTTTAGTCAGTGGTAAACGCTTTGTCTGGGCCACTTTAAGACTCACTAACAATTCAATTTCTCTGCTAAAGGCCCAAAAGATTAACTGTGGTTCAATGGCCTCATCTTGTAGACTCGACAAAATACGTAACGCTTTTGTCGTGTTACCCGCGAGAAAGGCGTCTTGTAATTCAAATAAATTGTAACGAGCCTGATTTGTCACCCGCTCTTTGAGTAATGCATTGGTGATCCGCTGATTACCAAGTGCCAGTGACAGCTTTTCTAATTCTTGATCGGCCGCGAGCAGATTTCCCTCAAACATCAGGCTAAATTTACTGAGCGCATCTTGCTCGAAGCTCAGTCCTTTACCCGCAGCAGCTTGGCTGAGCCATTGAGTAAAGTGTCGACCTTGCGGTTGATTAACGCTGACTAACAGCCCTGCTTGTTCGAGGCGCTTAAACCATTTCGATTTTTGCACTTCAGCAGGCGCTTTAGGGCCATGAATGAGTAATATCGTATCGGGGGATTGATGATCAAGAAACTGATTGAGGGCTTTACTCCCTTCTTGACCGGGTTTTAGGCTCGTTAGTTCGAGCTCGATTAACTGACGGTTAGAGAATAATGATAGATTTTGACCACTGCTGGTTAAATCGCTCCACCGAAAGCTTGGATCTTGGATTAAGCATATACGTTCGTCAAAACCTTGCTTAAAGCAGGCCTTACGGATACTATCGACGCTTTGTGTTTTTTGCAGTGGCTCATCACCGAGCACTATATAAACAGCTTTGAGCTGCTTAAGATGACTTGAAAGTTGATTAACATAAATTTGCATGAAGATTCAGCCGTTATTGGATTTGACTAAGCTGATAAACAATTTTTTGTGCTGCTTCACTGCGTATTTCACGCAATAATTGTGCCCGCTCACGGCTTTTCGCTTGTGCCGATTGTGGATCATCAAGGTAGTCACGTCGGATGCTTAGTTCAAAGTTTTGTACTTCACTTTCCTTGAGCACCAACTGATAATTCACAGTATAAATCAATTCATATTCAGCCACTTGTCCTGATGAAAACAAAGACAGCGTGCCGCGTTCAAAGGTATCTTTCCCCAAGCGTAACACTGGTGCGTCATCGGTATTGACCAAGTTAACTTGATAACGAGCGAGTTGATGGCGCACTAGTCGAGACAGCTCGCTATGGTGGTCCGAACTCTGCAAGTTGAGATCAAGTAGCGATGGCGGAAGTTGGTAATCGCCTTTTAGACGAAAGCCGCAACTACTAAGCACAAGGCTTAGTAGCAGGGCGGTTAAAACAGTAATAAATGTTTTATTCATTGTGATCCTAGTTCGCAACGATATTAACGAGTTTACCCGGGATATAAATTACTTTACGTACTGTTTTGTCATCGGTAAAGCGTAATACATCTTCATGGTTTACCGCCATCGATTCAATCTCATCTTTAGCCGCATCCGGTGATACGGTGATTTTAGCGCGCAACTTACCGTTCACTTGTACGATGATAAGTTTAGATTGTTCAACCAGCGCTGACTCATCAACCGTTGGCCACGGTGCAAAGGCTAGGTTGTCTTGATGACCTAATTCTTTATGCAATTCATGACAAATATGCGGCACAATTGGCGATAACATCTTGACGATGGCATTAATTGCTTCGCCCATGATGGCACGATCTTGTTCGGTTTCACCTTTCGCTTTGTAGAGACGATTAACGAGTTCCATTACCGCGGCGATAGCCGTGTTGAATGTTTGACGACGACCAATATCATCAGATACCTTAGCTATCGTTTTATGAACGTCACGGCGTAGTGCTTTTTGATCGCTAGTAAGTGCTTTAACATCGAGTGTTGGCGTTGCGCCTTGCTCTGTATGCATGAAGGCTAGACGCCATACACGTTTCAAGAAGCGGTTCGCTCCTTCAACAGCAGAATCAACCCATTCAAGTGTTTGCTCGGCAGGGGCTGCAAACATAATAAATAAACGTACAGTATCCGCACCGTATTTATCGATCATCACCTGTGGATCAATACCGTTGTTCTTAGATTTTGACATCTTACTCATACCAGCATGAGATATACTCTCACCCGTTGAGATTTGAGTGGCACCCGTAATACGGCCTTTCTCATCGGTTTCGGTCTCAACATCGTCCAGCAATACCCACTGTTTAGTGCCTTTCTCGTCAAGCTTATAGAATGCGTCTGACAATACCATACCTTGTGTTAATAGGCGTTTGAATGGTTCGTTGCTCTCAACAAGCCCTTGATCACGTAATAATTTGTGGAAGAAGCGCGCGTACAATAAATGTAGAATCGCATGCTCAATACCACCGACATATTGATCAACAGGCAACCAATGATTAGCCTGTTTAGGGTCTAACATCGCATCTTTTGATGGCGAAGCATAACGGGCATAATACCAGCTTGACTCCATAAAGGTGTCGAAGGTATCTGTTTCATGCATTGCAGGTTGACCATTGTATGTGGTCTTTGCCCATTCTTTGTCGCTCTTGATTGGCGAGTTAATGCCATCCATCACGACATCTTCAGGTAATAATACCGGCAGTTGTTCTTGCGGCACGGGAACGACGTCTCCGTTTTCGAGGTGCAGCATTGGGATTGGGCTACCCCAGTAACGTTGACGAGAAACTCCCCAGTCGCGTAGACGATAGTTGACTGTTTTCTGGCCTTTACCTAGTCTTTCTAATTCGGCAGCAATTGCATCAACAGCGGCTTCTGAGGTTAAACCGTCAAATGGCGCTGAGTTAAATAACACGCCTTTTTCAGTGTATGCTTCGCTTGAAATATCGACCGTTTTATCTTCACTATCGCTAGCGTGGATAACCGCTTCAATATCAAGACCATATTTAGTCGCAAATTCATAATCGCGTTGATCATGTCCCGGGACAGCCATCACCGCACCTGAGCCATAGTCAGCTAGAACAAAATTAGCAACCCAAACTGGCACTTCACGACCCGTTAACGGGTGAATCGCGTAAAAACCGGTTGCGATACCTTTCTTTTCCATCGTAGCCATGTCAGCTTCAGCCACTTTAGTGGTTTTGCATTCCTGGACAAAATCAGCAAGCTCGCTATTGGTCTTAGCGGCTTCTAGTGCCAGAGGATGCTGCGCTGCAACACCAACATACGTCACACCCATTAGGGTATCTGGACGGGTGGTATAGACTTCTAGTTTGTCTTGACGGTCTTTTAGATCAAAGCTTAAATCACACCCTTCAGAGCGACCAATCCAATTGCGTTGCATGGTCTTAACTTTTTCAGGCCATTCGTCCAATTCGTCTAAATCATCCAACAATTCTTGGGCATACTTGGTGATGCGAATAAACCATTGTGGAATTTCTTTACGTTCAACGGTGGTATCACAACGCCAACATTGACCATCAATTACTTGCTCGTTCGCTAATACCGTTTGATCGTTCGGACACCAGTTAACGGCAGACGTCTTTTTATAGACCATGTCTTTCTTGTAAAGCTCAGTGAAAAACCATTGTTCCCAGCGGTAATAGTCAGGTTTACAGGTTGCTAGCTCACGATCCCAGTCATAACCAAATCCTAGCGCACGCAATTGATCGTTCATGTAATCAATGTTTTCGTAGGTCCATTTAGCAGGGGCTGTTTTATGGTTAATTGCTGCATTTTCAGCTGGTAGACCAAATGCATCCCAACCCATTGGTTGTAATACGTTTTTTCCTAGCATGCGCTGATAGCGAGAAACTACATCACCGATGGTATAGTTACGTACATGTCCCATGTGTAGACGACCGCTTGGGTAGGGAAACATTGAAAGACAATAGAATTTTTCTTGGTCTTCTTTTTCTACCGCTTTAAAGGTGTTTGAATCAACCCAAAACTTCTGTGCTTGAGTTTCGATTTCTGAGGGAGTGTACTGCTCTTGCATGCAATTAAACCTAGGTCTATCTTAAATAGAGTGTTAATGAAAATGGCTGAAATATGTCGGTAAATAGCTTCTATACTATGGTTACGAACATATTTTAAAATATGATCTGTATAGGATACCGCAGCTAAGCATCAAGCAACAATACTTTGTTGCTATAGTTAAAGAGTTTTTTAAAACAGGAGCGTAAATATGACTAACAATCGAGCAATATTTAAGTCCGGGTATCATAAACTCCTTCAATTCTTGCAACGGCGTTGGCAAGAGCATGGTGAGGAAGAGAACATTGAGCAATTAATCACACACGGCATGAAGGCCTATCGCTTTAATAATGAAATCAGTGATGCGCAATTAACTGAAATTGAAATGCAACTCAAGGCTGATTTGAGGATGTACGCTCAATTGATATCTGAGCAGCAGAAAGAGAGCAACGAACCACAAAAACTGGCGGTTGAGGATACCTTGTGGTCATGGCTTGTCGCCATCACCGACAAGAGTCAATTGGAATGGGTTGAGCTGCAGCACGACTTTAACCATGATGGCCGCTATCACAGTGGCGATATTGTCGGCTTAGGTCAGTTTGTTTGCAATGACTGCAATCAACAGTTGTCAATTTATCATCCGCAAGAGATTGGTCAATGTGTTGATTGTAATGGTGAACACTTTACTCGAGCGCCGTTTAACCCTTAACGGCGCTTAAGTAATAATGCCAGTGCAAATACGAGTGCAGTGAACCACAATGTTGGCGCATGGCCATAACGATGGTAATAGGTTTGACCGGTGCCGCCGGTGATGGTGGTGCGTAGCACCAATTCTTCAAATTGGTTGGCTCGCGCCGTTATCTCACCGTGAATATTGACCACCGCGGTAATGCCATTATTGGTGACACGCACGACAGGCCGGCCAAGCTCAATCGCGCGCATTTGTGCCAGTTGCATGTGTTGGTGAGGGCCAATCGAGCGACCAAACCATGCGTCGTTAGACACCGTTAGAATAACATCTGTCTCTGGCGTGACATTGTTGCGTAGCAACTCACTAAAGGCAATTTCATAGCAAATCGACGGCGCTATATTCAGCCCTTTGGCAACAATATTGGGTTGTATGATATCGCCGCGGGTAAACGATGACATGGGCAAGTTAAATAGTGGGGCGAGTGGCCTCAGTAATTTCGCAAAGGGGACAAACTCGCCAATTGGTAGTAACTGGTGTTTATAATAACGATTGGCGTGTTTATCCGTATAACGTGAGTCTAGATGTGGAGCCTCGTCATACTGGCCTAACGTGATTAGTGCATTGTAATATTGTTGCTCAACCTCGGTGCCGACAACTTGAGACTCTCTTGAGATAACGCCAGTGATCAACGCGCTATTATTACGTAGTGCCTCTTGATCCATCGCGTGGAGATAATCTTCAATCCACGCTTCGACGGCGGGTAAGGCTGCTTCCGGCCAAATGATAATATCAGCATCAAAATTTTCGCGAGTGAGTTCCATATAACGACTAATCGTTGGCCACATCGCGTCTTGTTGCCATTTGGCGCTTTGCTCGATATTGCCTTGGATCAGCGCCACGCTAGTACTTTTGTTATTTGGCGTGATCATGTTGATTGTCGTTAACCAATAACAACCCGCCATGACGGAAATTAGCGCCACTATACTGGTGCGGCAGAACCATTTTAAGTTGATGGTCAATGTTGCGATTAATACGATAATAAAGCTCAGCCCAAGCACACCCACGCTGGCTGCGGCTTGACTAATTACGCCACTGGTTTGGCTGTATCCAATCCATAACCACGGGAAGCCCGTAAACAGCTCACCACGTAAATACTCACTCAAACACCATAGTGACGCAAAGAGTAAGGCGTTAAAAAATCTAGATTGGCGCTTTAGTTTGGCAAAGCAGTACGTGGCAAGTGCGGGGTAGAGTGCCAAAAATAGTGACAATAAGATCAATAATGCAACCGTGACAATTAATGGCAAACCACCAAAGGTGTCTAATGACACGTGGACCCAACGCAGGCCACTAATAAATAAGCCAAAGCCAAAGCTTAAACCCAGTAAGGTCTGTTGTTTGACTGTTAATGCATTGAGCGATATAAGCTGACCATAAAATATGGCGATGCCGATTGGCGCAATAAATTGAAAATTATATGGGGCAAAACTTAAATGAGATAATACTCCCACACCAAATGCTAGCATTAGATGTAACACGAAATAGCGCGTTGATAACGCGCTATTTGAAGCGTCTTGAGTCATGTTGTGGAAGTCCTTTTCAATGACTTAAGGTTTAGTCTTATCCTGTGTGGATGGGACTTTAACTTGCAGTTGAATGAGTCGGCGAGAGTCGGCATTACTGATTTTAAACTGGTATCCGTCAAGACTAATCTCTTCGCCGCGCCCTGGTAGATGACCAAAGGCCTTAGTGACTAAGCCGCCGATGGTTTCAACTTCAGACTTATCGTAACTGGTTTTAAAATATCGATTAAAGTCATCTAATGTCGTTAGTGCTTGAATTGAATAAAGTTGCTTACCGACTTTTTTGATATCTTCAGTGACTTCTTCATCGATGGCGAATTCATCTTCAATCTCGCCAACGATCTCTTCTAAGATATCTTCGATGGTGACGAGACCTGACACACCGCCATACTCATCAACCACAATGGCCATGTGGTAACGCTTGGCGCGAAATTCACGTAACAATACGTCAACTTTTTTACTTTCGGGAACAATGACACACGGTCGAATAATCTGACTAATCGAAGACTGACTTGCATCACCATTGATGGTGAGTGGAATAATGTCTTTAGCGAGTAACATGCCTTCGACATTGTCTTTGTCTTCGTTAATAACGGGAAATCGTGAATGGGAAGACTCGGTAAGGATCTCTACCGCTTGTTCAATACTGTGATCTTTTTCCAGCACCACCATTTGTGAGCGGGGGATCATGATGTCGCGAACTCGTTTACGAGACACGTTTAACACACCATGGATCATGTCTTTGGTATATTGATCGATAAGTTCTCGATCGCCAGCTGTCTGAATAAATTCAACTAATTCTTCTTGGTTTTGTGGCTCGGCCTGAAACATCTGTCCTAAGCGTTCAAACCAACTTTTATTAGTTGACTGACTACTGGGAGGTTTATCTTCACTCATTGTTGTTTGAAATTCCTTCACTTTTGAAAATTATACTAGATCGTCACGATAGGGATCGTCAATGCCTAATATGGCTAATATCTCTTTTTCCAACGATTCCATGACATCCGCTTCTTGGCTAATAATATGGTCGTAGCCGAGTAAATGTAATGTGCCATGAACCACCATGTGCGCCCAGTGGTCGTTTAAGGCTTTTTGTTGCTCTTTTGCTTCTTGTTCAATGATATCCTTACAAATAACTAAATCACCGAGTAACGGTAAATCAATCATTGGTGGTGCATCGAATTCGAATGATAATACGTTGGTCGGTTTATCTTTGCCACGATATTCACTGTTCAAACTCTGGCTTTCGTCGCGTTCAACTAACCGAATAGTGACTTCTGATTGTGGCTTGCGAGTGTTTAATACAGCCGCTAGCCATTGCTCGAATTGTTGCTGTGTCGGTAAATTTTGCGGCTCACAAGCAATTTGTAGGTCTAAATCAATCATTTTTTTGCTCAGCGATTGCGTCTTGCGCTTTCTGCGCTTTTTGACGTTGTTGTTTATCGTCATATGCTTGATAGGCATCAACAACTTTGGCCACGACTTCATGACGCACAATATCGCCAGATTGGAAAAAATTAAAGCTAATCGATTCGACATCGCTAAGTATTTCGATGGCTTGACGCAAACCACTAGTCACATGACGGGGCAAGTCGACCTGCGTGATATCGCCGGTGATAATCGCTTTCGAGTTAAAGCCAATACGAGTTAAAAACATCTTCATCTGTTCGGCAGTGGTGTTTTGCGACTCATCCAAGATAATGAACGCATCATTTAAGGTACGGCCGCGCATGTAGGCAAGAGGCGCTACTTCGATAATGTTTTTCTCGAGCAGTTTTTCAACTTTTTCAAAACCCAACATCTCAAACAAAGCATCATAAAGTGGACGAAGGTAAGGATCGACTTTTTGGCTTAAATCACCGGGTAGAAAACCCAATTTCTCACCGGCTTCAACTGCAGGGCGGGTGAGCAAAATCCGGCGAACTTCTTGACGTTCTAAGGCGTCAACCGCACAAGCAACCGCTAGGTATGTCTTACCAGTGCCGGCTGGGCCGACACCAAAAGTAATATCATGACGCGCAATGTTAGCAAGGTATTCATGCTGATTAGGATTGCGCGGTTTAATCACGCCTTTGCGGGTTTTAATATAAATCTCTTTACCCAGCGCCTGCTCTTGAGGTATTTCAAGCGCTTTACAACCTTCAATAGCAAGATGCACTTGTTGCGGCTCAATATCGGCGACTTTGCCTTTAACAGGCTGAGTCTCAATGTAGAGATCGCGTAGCAAATCACTCACGGGTTTGGCAACTTCGGGTCGGCCAATGACTTGAAAAAGGTTATCTCGATAGCGTATCTCAACCCCCATTCGACGTTCAATCTGCTTTAAATTGTCGTTGAATGGTCCACACAAATTTGCAATGCGAGCCTGTGTTGCAGGCTCCAGGTAGCAATCAATGGTAATGATATTTTTGCTCAAGTAACTAATTTCCTTGTCGTGGGCTAAGGCGTGTAAGTGCCGACGCCATTTTTATCAATCGCTTCGCTATGCTTAGCAAGAATTGATGCTGGTGATGTTTCAACACGTAAGCCCATTTTATCTTCGCCGTGAATAAAGTCACCACGTAGTGAATTGGTAAATACGTCGACTATCTTAACGTCGGCAAAACCACCAATTAACGTATGTGGACCTTCGAAGTTTACCACACGGTTATTTTCGGTACGGCCACGCAGTTCCATTGGATTTTTCTTCGACGGCCCTTCAACTAAAATACGTTGAGTCGTGTTAAGCATATGGCGAGCATGTTGCAGTGCTTGTTGGTTAATTCGATCTTGAAGAATGTATAGGCGCTGTTTCTTCGCATCCATCGTAACATCATCAGGTAAGTCTGCTGCCGGTGTACCTGGACGAGCGCTGTAGATGAAACTAAAGCTCATATCAAAGTTAATGTCTTTGATTAGCGTCATGGTTTGTTCAAAGTCGTCATCAGACTCACCAGGGAAACCGATGATAAAGTCGCTGCTCATCGCGATGTTAGGGCGAACTTTACGTAGCTCTTTGACTGTTTTCTTAAACTCGATTGCCATGTGATTGCGCTTCATTAAGTTTAAGATACGGTCAGAACCTGACTGTACTGGTAGATGTAGATGATCAACAAGTTCTGGTACATCAGCGTAAACATCAATTAATGCTTGGGTAAATTCGACCGGGTGGCTTGTGGTGTAGCGAATACGGTCAATGCCGTCAATCGACGCGATTAAGCGGATTAAGGTCGCAAAATCACAGATGTCATCATCATGCGTTGCGCCGCGAAAGGCATTAACGTTTTGACCCAGTAAATTGACTTCACGAACGCCTTGTTCGGCAAGTTGAGCTATTTCGTATAATACATCGTCCATCGGGCGGGATACTTCTTCACCACGGGTGTATGGAACCACACAGAAGCTACAATACTTGCTGCAACCTTCCATCACCGATACAAATGCGGTAACACCATCGGCTTTTGGCTCTGGTAAATTATCGAATTTTTCGATTTCAGGGAAGCTAACATCGACCACGGCTTTTTCACCCGCCTTAATTTGACCGATCATTTCTGGTAGTCGATGTAAGGTTTGTGGACCAAAGACCAAATCAACAAACGGCGCTCGTTCGCGAATCGCTTTTCCTTCTTGCGACGCAACACAGCCGCCAACACCAATGATGGTACCGGGCTTGAGTGTCTTCAGATTTTTCCAACGACCAAGCTGATGGAATACTTTCTCTTGGGCTTTTTCTCGGATCGAACAGGTATTAAGCAGTAACACATCTGCTTCTTCGGGGTCGTCGGTTAACTCGTAACCCATAGAATCGTCTAATAGGTCGCCAATTTTAGATGAATCGTATTCATTCATCTGACAACCCCAAGTTTTAATCAATAGTTTCTTGGCCATAAAAATCTCTTCACTGCGCACAAAAATAGCGGCACATTTTACCTAAGCATCGAGATCGTTACTAGTATAATTTTCTAATTTCGGATAATTGCTTGTTGAGAATGTGAAGTTAGCCGATGTAAATAGGGTGTGATTACTAATGTGGCGCTATTTGAGCGCGTAATTGCTCGCTAAAATGCTCAAGTTCTTTGGGGGAGATCAGGATCACTCGATTCTTACCGTAAATAATTTTTATTCGTACTAACGACAGAGCGGGGCTAAAGCTTAACTCATTGGTCTCGCTGACTTGCGAAATGCTATCGAACGGAATATTCCATGTGACAGGACCGAATGCGATGATTAGCGTATTGGTGGCTTGACTGATATTGTAACTACAGCGGATTAGAATCCATAGTGGTAATATAATGTTAAACAGCAATAATGCGATCGCAAATAAGATACCTTTGGTGGTGTAAGTTCCTTCTAAAGAGATTAACCAGGTCGTAGCACCACTAATACTCAATGAAAGTAATATCATGAGCCAGACGTCGACCCGTGAGTGGTATAAGGTATCATTAATTCCATTTTCTGCTTTCATGCTATTCCTTCATATTAAAATGAGGTTTATTTATAAATAAGTGTGATTGTCATTTAGATTAACAATCTATTGCGTAATTTTGCTTAAGTATAGCCAACTAAAAAAAATAGTTGAATTTTATTGAAATTTTTAGGCAAAGAGTCCACTAGCCTGCTATTAATTAATGGTTAGTAATTTATTATGATGAGTGGAAAATGAAGATTAATTTACAGGATGTAAGAGTAGCGATTATAGGATTAGGCTATGTCGGGTTGCCGTTAGCGGTTGCGTTTAGCCATCATTTTCCTACTATTGGCTTTGATATAAACCAAGAACGTATCAAACAACTTAAGGACGGCGATGATCAAACACTTGAACTATCATGTGATGAGCTTAATGCCGCGACGGAATTAAGCTTTGCCAGCGACCTTGCACAATTAAAGGACGCCAATGTCTATATTGTGACAGTGCCAACGCCAATTACTCAAAGTAAGCAACCTGACCTTACGCCATTGGTTAAGGCGAGTCAGGCAATTGCTAAAGTCTTGAGTCAAGGTGATGTTGTTATCTACGAATCAACTGTCTATCCAGGCGCGACCGAAGAAGTGTGTATCCCTACCCTAGAAAAACACGCTAATCTTGTGTTTAATCAGGACTTTTATGCCGGTTATAGCCCTGAGCGAATTAATCCGGGCGACAAAGATCATCGGGTAATTGATATATTAAAGGTTACTTCAGGTTCGACTCCCCAAATAGGTGATTTTGTTGACGCGCTATATAACAAGGTTATTGTTGCTGGTACATATAAAGCGAGTTCAATTAAAGTGGCGGAAGCGGCTAAGGTCATCGAAAACACTCAACGTGACTTAAATATCGCTCTGGTCAATGAACTAGCGATTATCTTTAATAAACTCGATATTGATACCGAAGAAGTGTTAGAAGCGGCGGGCACTAAATGGAATTTTTTACCTTTCAGACCCGGCCTAGTTGGTGGTCATTGCATTGGCGTAGATCCTTATTATTTAACCCATAAAGCCCAATCAATCGGTTATCATCCTCAGGTTATTCTCGCTGGAAGGCGTATTAACGACGACATGGGTAAATATGTCGTGACCTGTTTAATCAAGGCAATGATCCGCAAGAAATTACAAGTGGTTGACGCTAACATCTTAATTCTTGGGTTAACCTTTAAAGAAAACTGCCCTGATTTACGCAATACGCGAGTGGTTGATGTCGCTAACGCGCTTGAAGAGTACGACGTGAACGTAGATGTTCATGATCCGCGTGCTGACGCAACGCAGGCAGACATCGAGTATGGACTACAGCTGATTGAAAAACCTCACGAAGGTGCATATGATGCCGTTATCTTAGCGGTGGCACATAAAGAGTTTATCGCCCTTGGCCATGAAAATGTTCGCCGTTACCTAAAACCAGACGGTCTGCTTTATGACTTAAAGAATGCTTTCGATAAAGAAGGTGTCGATTTAAGGCTTTAATTTAGGTTACATCGGTGGCGGCTTCACTATTAACCTCACGGCTGAATAATGGTGAATTAGCTAAAGTCAGAGCTGCTGTTTTTGGCAGAGATGCCACCCTAATCCCCCGTGGATGAGTTACGGCTTGCTGAGCGTCTTTGGCTGAACTGTCATGGACGATAATACTCCGACAGCGCACCTCATTCCACAATCCTGAATTTTCAATCCGATTGAGTATATAATGGGGCCACTGATTTCTTGTGCTACAGCTCTATGACTCACTCATTAACTCAACATTATCAACGATTGCTCGCCACAGGCGCGCTGGTGAAAGATGACCTGCAACAACAGGCAGTCGATAAATTACAACAGCGACAACAGGCACTATCCCAGAACTTATCGTGTCAGGGGCTCTATTTACATGGCAGAGTTGGTCGCGGTAAAACGCTGCTAATGGATATGTTTTTTGAATCGTCGACCATCGACAAAAAACTAAGATTACACTTTCATCATTTCATGTTTTTGGTTCATCAAAAACTGACCGAAGTGCAAGGTAAGGTTAACCCGCTTGAGCACATCGCTGCTGAATTGGCGAGCCAAGCGACGGTGATTTGTTTCGATGAGTTTTTTGTTAATGATATCGCCGATGCTATGTTACTAGGTGGCATCTTTAATGCGCTGTACCAACACGGTGTGATGATCGTAGCCACGTCAAATACAGCACCAGACGAACTGTATGCTGGTGGCCTTGCGCGCGACCGATTCGTGCCGACCATTGCGTTGATTAAGCAACATCTTGAATATTACTCCCTCGATGGTGATATTGATTATCGCACCACATTTACGCAGTATAGCCCGGTGTATTTTCACCGAGAGCAGACGGCATTTTCCGATTACCTTATTGCCGCTAATCTGACGCGTGAGAACGATCAAACTGTCACCATTCTCAATCGCGAGTTAGCGATAAAAGGATTGGGGGATAACACTATTTGGTTTGATTTCTTGGCGTTGTGTGATGGTCCGAGATCGCAAAATGATTATATATTGCTGGCAGACCGCTATGATATTTTGGTACTCAGCGATGTAGTGCAACTTGGCGGCAAAGTCGAGCAAATGAAGCAAGTAAAAGGGACTGAAGATGGTGATACCAACTATCTAATCACACCGGCTGCTGAATTTGAAGTAGGCCTGCTAGATGATTGCGCCAGACGCTTTATTGCACTTATCGATGAGTTTTATGATCGTAATAAGTTGGTGGTGATTAGCAGCGATGTTGAGATGTTGTCTCTATATCAGGGTGGGCGTGTCGCGAGCCAATTTTGTCGTACGTACAGCCGCTTAACCGAGATGCAAAGTGTTGACTATCAAAAGAAGGTCTCAAATAACAGTGCGAGTACCGCCGCGCAGTTGTTTAATCGGATTTAAGAACGCGTCAATATGTGATATGACTGTTTGAGGTTGCTCCAGCGGGCTCATGTGACCGCAATTTTTAATTACACTCGTCTCTATATGATTAGCGGACACGTTAAGTAACAGTGTCTTATTAACCAGCGAGTCATGTTCTCCGAATACGAATTTTGTCGGGATGCCAAGTGCCACTAGCGATTGGGTGAGTGCTTCACGGTGCGTGGTACTGCTAATTTGACTCATGAATTTATCAGAACCGCCACTACTGTCCATCGCTTTAATTAGCGATATTATGTCGCTATTGTTGCGATTCTCGGGCGCTAACAGCTGTTTAACTTTGGCATGTAATACACCGGAATAACCGACTTTCTTCACAACAGCCAGCGTAAATTCACGCATCTTTACTTCAATAGATGGCAATTTAGTCGGGCTATTTGCTAGCAGCATTAATCGATTCACTCGATTCGGGTAGCGTAAGGTGAATTTTGCGGCGAGATAGCCTCCTAACGAGAACCCAACGAGATTAATCGGTTGATTAGGAAGCGCATAGGCGAGTGACTGGACAATATCATCAATACTATCGCCTAGCGGAAGATCGATGTAGTGAGCGATAAACCGAGGATCTAAGCCATCAATCACCGGTTGCCATAAGCGCTCATCACACATGGTGCCCGGCAATAAGTATATGTTAGTCTTGGTTATCATCAATCAATCATCATTAAATGTGGCAGCTGCCTAAGCCATTCTTGGCTAAATAATCTTGATGGTATTCCTCAGCCTTAAAGAACGTGCTGGCGGGGGAGACTTCCGTGACAATCTTTTTTGTGCCAAAGCGGCCATGCTTGACAATTTCTGAAATCGCAGCGTTTGCGGCAAGTTGTTGCTCCCCGTTATGGTAAAAAATAGCGCTGCGATATTGTGTACCAATGTCGACACCTTGGCGGTTTAATTCAGTTGGATTGTGATTATCAAAAAACACAGCTAGTAGCGCTTCATAGCTAATTGATTTTGGATCGTAGCTCACTTCGACCACTTCGGCATGACCAGTTTCACCGCCACACACTTGTTGATAGGTCGGATTGTCTTGTCCACCACCTTCATAGCCTGAAAACGCTTCTATAACGCCTGTTTGCTGACGAAAAATGGCTTCAACGCCCCAAAAACAACCGCCACCGAATGTTGCTGTCTCAATTTGTGTTGTCATGAGTGCCCCTCTATTAATATTCTATTTAGATGTCTAGAAGTCTATAGTTAATTAATGATTAATACAATAGTCTAATACCTTAACTGACGACCTAATTCATGGCTAACAAAACTTCTGTTGCACAGTTTTTATAACACTTTGAAATAATTGAATATCACAATACTGCTAGACGCTAAAATAATAATACTGGGTAAAAGAGTCTAAGCCGAGTGGATTACACCAAGCTGCTGACAAAAAACTGAGGATATTGTTCAAGCCCTAATGCTAGCGCGAATAATAGTGCGCCAAGAATAATAGTAAACCAGATAAAACCCGCGCTATAGGAATAATAGCCAACCCATTCTAGCGCCCACAGCACCATAATAGTATTGAAGAACGCCGAAATGGTGGACAAACCATAGAAGGTGGAGCCGATGAGTGCCAGCACAAAGGATAGAATCATTAATCCGACATGAGTTGAAAAATCGAGATCATCTTTAAACCACGGCGATGCGGCGATTAACAAACAGATAGATAACGCTAACGAGCACAAGTATTCGATACCTGTTGCGAAGTATTCCAAGCCGTGCGGTTGATAACCAGTGATAGAAATCAGTCCATATACTAATAGGGTGATAAAATTAGCGAGGATAACAACAGGTAATAATTCTTCTTTTTCAACCCCTAACGGTATACCGTGATTTATTTGATACACCACAAATCCTGTACTAGCGACAAAGGCCGCTACCGCAAATAGGCCAAAGATATTCGATTGATACATCAGGGCTAATATACCGAAATACACCATGATATAAGCGCCAACGGTCACAAACACTGGCAGTCCTAAGCCTAATAGTTTGGCAAGTTTTGTGGGCATTGCGGTGTCGTTGCACAACCCATGACAGTACCATCAGGTTGACGATGCTACCAAATAATGCGAGATAAAATGATTCTTCGGCCCAAACGATAGTTGGGTTGTACGTTAAGGTTAATGATAGCGCTAAGATAGTAATTTGATAAATAACCGCTGGCACCGCGACCATTACGCTCAATAGTCCTTTGGACAGGGTAGAGATAACGCCCCTAAAACCAACGAGAATTAAGGTCACTGCGATTATTTTTATTGTCCCGAGAAATGAGACATATTCAAACCAAGAGGCTTGAGTATCTAACGTTGGAGGTGGGTGCTCAAGTGAATGGATGTCTAGGTTATCAAACACATATTGCTGCTTTGCGCGCGCCGCATTTTTTTCACTAAGATAGCCATCCTCAAATAACCGGTCGATGGTGGATAGCATGATATCACTGGTTTGAATTTTAGGTGGTAATGGTTGCTTGTCATCATCATTGGCGTGGCCATCAAGCGACATAAACATCATCAGGCATACTAGCAGCCATTGAAATCCTTTCATTGTTGCTCATTCAATTATTGCTTAGCGCGAAAATTAATACTGTTGCTGTAAAGCGAGCGATATTCAACACGACTGCGGTTATCGAAGTATTCACCAATCGGGAAATTGTTGCGATCACGTATAAAACTCAGTTGCAGGTAAGATATTTTCTGATCCCCAACAGTGAATTTATCACGGCGAAAGGTAAAACTCCCCGCTGCTTTTTCAGTGTCAACGAGTGGCACCTTATTAAAGCCGCCACTATTGTTGCTGTAATTAGCCTCAAGCTCTACCTGATAGCCGCTAGGGATATTTTGCCACACTAAGGTAAAGTCTTTATTAAATCGTGCAAAACCATCTTCAAGGTTGAGCTTGATATCATTCGGTACGTCAATAGCCTGGTTAATATTATCGATGGTTGTCATGTGCTTGATTGTGCCGTCAGCCATAACTAATTCGAACACATATTGAGGCGCGATAGGTACATGCGCAAAGGTGTATTTATAGGAGGTGTGATAATAAATTTCATGACGCTTTTTGACCAATTCATCGACGCCATTTAATCGCACTTTGATGTTGTTTTTTACTAACATCTCGCCATCAATACCGATGTGCACCTTGATATAATCCATCTCGTCTGGTGTCGCTACATTATCTGTAATATCAATGCTAAAGGACACCTTATTATCGTTGATGCGCTGCTGCTCATCAGCTATTTCTTGTCGCGCATCAGCGATTTCTTGTTGCTCGAACCAATGATTAAGCCATAGGCCGATACAAAAATATATCGCCACGCCCCCCACAAGAAGGATGGCGATGTTAATCAAAGTGTTTCGAGTGTTACTCATCGCTATGTTTACGCAGTTAAGCGGTTAGTTATTCGCGAGATGAAGTGCTTTAGCTACATCATTTAACTGAGATAAATTGACCTTACCACTGCCTAATAATGGGATTTTACCCACCGAATATAGTGCGCTAGGGCGCATTAATGGCGCGATATCAGAACGGGATAACTGTGCTTTAAGATCATCAAGGTCAATCTCACCTGAGACTAATGCCACCACGGCTTCACCTTTCTTGTCGTCAGGTACTGCGGCGGTCACTACGTCAAATTCGACGTTGTCATTGAAGGATGCGATAAGCGTGTGTAGTTTGCCTTCTACCGCCCCTAAGCTCACCATTTCGCCGGCTATCTTAGCGAACCGCGAGTAGCGATCGACAATGGTGACAAATCCGTCTTTATCAACATGGCCTTTATCGCCAGTTTTATACCAACGAATGTTATCGATTTCAGCAATTACATCATCGCTCTTTTGTGGCTGGCCTAAATAACCTTGCATGATCTGATGACCACCAATCAAGATTAAACCGTCTTGGCCCACGTCTAACGCTTCCATCGTATCAGGATCAACAACACGAACAGTAGTCCCTGGCAGCGCCATTCCCACTGTGCCTTCTTTCTGGCCATTGTGGACATCCCAATGATTAACATCGAGGTGATCTGGCACATTAACACAGGCAACTGGGGTGGTTTCTGTCGCGCCATAGCCTTCATAAATAGGTTTGCCGAACTTAGCATAAAACCCTAGGCGCACATCCTCTTTTAGCCGCTCTGCGCCAGAGATGACCACGCGCAGGCTGTCAAACATTAGCGGGATCACTTTACGATTACGAGTATAAATATTAAGGAAGGTCGAAGTGCCACACATAATGGACACGCGATGTTTAGCCACAGCCTTACCAATCGCTAGTGCATCGGTCGGATCGGGACTGGTGACCATTGGGATGCCATCGAGTAACGGCATAAAGGTGGTCACTGTGAGACCAAAGGCGTGAAATGGTGGTAAGCATGACAACACGACATCATTATGCTGGATGTTTAATACATCACTGATCTGCTCGACATTGCTCACCATGTTACGGTGACTGAGCATCACGCCTTTTGGCGCACCTTCTGAGCCACTGCTAAACAGAATAGCAGCGGTGGCTTGATTATCATGTGAGTGACAATAAAATGCTTTAATCAAGGCGACTGGCAGTATTTTGGTCAGGATTAATAAAGACAGCATCTTGAGTTTTTGTGCCTTTAACGATTTCATCAGATCTTCCATATAGATCAGCTCAACGTTGTCAGTCCAGGTTAAATCCAGTCCTTTCTTTTCTAACTTTTTGATGAAAAGTTTAGAGCTATAAATTGTCTTTATCTCAGCTTGCTCTAATCCCGATGCGATTGATTCCGGTGCGGCGCTAAAGTTGACGTTAACCACGGCTTTGCCAGCGAGTAGTGTCGCCAAATTCATTAGTGCACTGCCGCTAGAGGCGGGCAATAAAATACCGACGTTGTTACTAGATAGGCAGCGTTGCAATACATCTTTTGACAGCGCGATGCTAGCGACTAACAGGCGGTGATAACTCAAATCGCCGGCGAGAGCGTCATGAATACCGGTCTTAGACAGCTGTTTTTTAGCCGATTCAATCCACTTTTTAGGAATCGTTTGCATCTCGTCACAGTAACTCTTCCATGCAGTAAATGAGACGTCTTGCACTCGTTGTTTAACCACCTCTGGTGTGCTGTGAATATCGATAGGGGGGCCAAATGCAATCACCAGATCCCGTTTCATTGACGGCTTTCTTAGGTATTTAAAGCCTTCATTGGCCTTGGACAATGAGCTGCCCCACAGTCCACGTAGGTAGAAGGGGATAATGACACCGTTGGCCGGGTCGACATTGGCTGCTGCGCGATGGAAACCAGATTTAAACTCGTTTATTTGACCATGTCGTGACAGCTTCCCTTCAGGGAATAAGCACACGACGTCACCGTTGTTAACTGCCGCGCCAATCGTCTCAAGTGACTCTTTACTCTGGCCTTTTGCAATAGGAACCACACCCATCACATTAAAGAACCACGTTAAGTACCAGATATTGTAGTAACTTTTCTCCATCACAAAACGCACTTGTCGCGGACAGGCCATTTGCACGATTGCCCAGTCAACAAAGCTGACATGATTGCCAAGCAACAATACACCGCCCGTTTCGGGGATATTTTTAAAGCCTTCAACATGCATTCGATAGCGCTGCGCGAATACTACGCCCATGATGATCCTAACCAATGAAAAAGGCATTTTAACGATGGTGTAAATAGCGCCGCCCAGAGAGACCACCGCTAAAAAGTAAAATAAAACTTTGCCTGGAATATTTAAGAACGAGGCCGCAATAGTGATACCTAAGAACAACACCATCCCGATATTTTGAATGAAGTTATTGCCGGCTAAGACTTGGCCGAGCGACTTGTCATCGGCATGGAATTGAATCAGGGAATTAAGCGGGATAATAAATAACGCACCCGCCACGCCGATGGCAAAAAACGCGATTGCCTGTTCGGTTAAGCTTGATAATCCAGGCAGTACGAGGAGACCGATGGTGACACCAATGGCGCCAACGGGAATCAGCCCTGTTTCAATATAGTTTTTCGAGGCTTTACCCGCCAGAATAGACCCTAACATGATACCGACACCTGACATCGCCATGCTGATTTGTATGGCAAAGGCACTAGTTTCTCCAAGGTTTTCTTTGGCAAAAGCAGGATATGCCGCCAGCATAACTTGAGAAATTGACCAGAAGATGGTTATGCCAATAATAGATAGCCAGATAAGTTGATTACCGTAAATGCTGGCCATTTGTTTCTTAAGCAGTTTACCCGACAGGTAATCACGCTTGTTGAGGGTGAGTTCTTTATTAGTTTTAGTCGTTGTTGGCAGTCTATACGCGAAAATGACTTCGAGTATTGAGCCTGCCACTAACACCCATCCCAATGGTGCGATGGTAGTGAGCAATAACTCTGGCGTAAGTTGCTCTGTTAGTGGCTCAATCATCGCTTCAAACACAAACGAGAATGCGACGATGCCTGATAAAATAGCGACAATAGTAATAGCTTGTACAGCGCCATTGGCTTGGGCTAATAAGTTTTTACCGGTTATTTCTTTAATGATGCCGTATTTGGCAGGGGAGTACAGTGCACTCTGAATCGCTAACAGAAACGTCAGACAAAAGGCTGGCCAAAATAGGCCGTTGTAATAACAGAAGGTTATCGCCAATGTGATGCCAACTGCAACCCATGCCGCAATCTGCATTACCTTGTTTTTTGGATACTTATCACTTAAGAATCCTGACGGGGTAAAAAATAGAATATAAGGCAGCAAAATCAGAGCATTAACGATGGCAACAAACAACATCTGTGTCGAGCCATCATAGGATTTAAATAGCGTATTTTGAATCGTAATTTTATGACCCAAATCGACAAATGCGTTAATAAACACCACGGCTAAAAAAGGTAAAAAACCCGCCATCTTCCAAATTGTTGACATACTGAACTCCTGTTCTTAGCGTATTTTTATGTTTGAACGTTGCTATTTCGATAGATAATCGAATTCAAGTTGGTACTACTATAGCTAATTTAAATCAATCGCGTTCATTTATAACGTTTTTTGTGCGTACTTAAAAAAGTTAATTAGCCAGTTGGGTCAGCTGTAAATTTTCGCCGGCAGGGCCAGTTAAATAAATGACTCGACCCCAGCGTTCGTTCTTGATTGGTTGGTATGTAATGTTAAAGTGGCCCAACACTGATATATTTTTATAGGCTTGATCTATATCTGGCACAATTATTTGTAAAATTAGGTTATGTGCTACGGTTTGGCCGTCTGGTCGGACGAGAAAGAACGTCACCGCGCCATTTTGAAATAAGCATAAGTCATCCGTGACATATTCATGTCCAAACCCCAATGCCTGATAAAAAGCTTGAGAGAGTTCATAGTCTTTACTGGGGATAAATACGCGAATGTCGTCAACTTGCATGTTTGGCTCCTTAGGTGCGAAGTGATAATTTCACAATAATACAACCCTATCAGCCAAGCAATAGAGCACATGACATTGGTGCGGTATTGACGTTATGATGACGCGAATACTTATTATAATAAAGAGAAGTTATGATTAAACTTACCACCGTATGTGGTGCACTGATGTTATGTGTTAGCACGATCGCAACTGCCCTTGAAGAAGATAGCCAGAAAAATCGTTACGGCGCAGATCAATACGGCATGAAGCAATATGTGATGGCGTTCTTAACACGGGGCCCTAATAGCAAGACCTTAAGTAAGCAGCGACTAAGTGAACTGCAAGGGCAGCATATGGCAAATATTGATAAGATGGCCACAGCCAAACAATTAGTACTAGCGGGACCATTTTTAGATAACGGCGAATTACGGGGAATCTATATTTTCAACACAAAATCGGTTGAACAAGCCAAATTGTGGACCGAAACTGATCCTGCAATTAAAGCTGGCAGTCTGCAACTGGAACTAAAACCGTGGTATGGCAGTGCGGCGTTAATGGCGGTTAATGACATTCATAACGAGATTAGCCAACAACCAAAGTAGCCCCTTAATTGGTTGTTGGTTCATTTCGGTGAGTGATAGCGAGGAGAGGGAGCCAATAAGCGCATACCATGTATGCGCTTTAACAGGCTGCGTTATAGACTTAGCATACGCTTTTTAAGTTTCTCTAAATCAATCGCGTTAGAGCGTACGGTGAGCTTAACATGTTCATATTCGTACTCTTCCTTGGTGACACTCATTGTAGAGCGAATTTCTCCGATGATTCCGTTAGCAGTGTAAGGAACCAAAATTTCATCTTCAATCATGTCTTCTTGCGATACATTGACGATATATTGATGTAGCTTACTAACATCTTCTGGATCACGTGCTGATGTCATCATGGCATCAGGAAATTCTGTCATTAATGCTTGTTGTTGCTCGGTGCTAAGTTGATCTGACTTGTTCAACACCAATAGTTTTTTGCTGTCTTCAACGCCCACTTCTTCGAGAACTTCGTGCACCACTGCTAGTTGAGCACGAAACGACGGGTCCGACGCATCGACAACATACAACAGTAATGAAGCATCATGGGCTTCTGCTAAGGTTGAATGAAATGACGCGACTAAGTCATGTGGAAGTTTTTTTATAAATCCGACGGTGTCTGACACTAATATGCGAGGCTGAGTAGCTGGGTACAATGCACGGACAGTAGTATCGAGCGTTGCAAAAAGCTTGTTTTCACCCTCCACATCACTGCCAGTGATCGCTCGCATCATTGAAGACTTGCCTGCATTGGTATAACCGACTAACGCAACACAGAAAAGATCAGAACGTTGTGTACGTCTCCCTTGCATTTCATCTTGAACATTCACCAACTCGCGCTTGAGATCGGCCAATTGGTCGCGCACTTTACGGCGGTTTAGCTCTAGCGTCGTTTCGCCAGCACCTTTACCCATTTGACGTTCTCTGTCACCACATGATGTTTCACGAAGGCGAGGCGCAACATAATTAAGACGCGCTATTTCAACTTGTAGTTTCGCGGTTTTAGTACGGGCATGACGACTAAATATCTCAATGATAATCCCCGTGCGATCAAACACTTCGACACCTAATTGATTCTCGACGTTACGTAACTGAGATGGCGTTAAATCACAATCAAAGACCACAACATCAGCACAACCAAATGGCAGATCGTCAGACGGAATGTCAGAAAATGGCGTGTCATCTAATGAGAATTCCCCGTCACGATCGTCTTCAACCACTCCTTTGTTACCAGTGAGACGCGCTATTTCAACGAGCTTACCTTCACCTAATACGTTAACCTTTTGGGTTGAGTTTTGTCTCTGCGACTGCGTGCCGACGACTTTAAAGCCTAGGGTTGTCACTAAACGCGAAAGTTCTGCAAGTGATTCTGTTGCCTCTTCACCTTTAAATTGTGGTGTAGAAATAGAAATGAGTAACGCGTGATTAAGTGATGCTTTTTCTGTTAGTTGCATAATTTTGTTTGTGCACCGGGGTGCAACCCTAATTATTTTGTCGAAAGTAGCTAGATCCTACGCTGTTATGGGCTTGCTTGATAGAGCAATGGATCACTAAATAGATATTATGTTATTTAAGCAGACCTCAGGTTATCTATAACAATTTCATTATCGAATTGAGGAGACGGTATCACCGTTAATGTACTGCAACACGAACGGCAGGTTGATTTAAAACTATCGATTTACGACGACTAAGTTCGAGCAACCGAATCAATAATAGGTATTCATTCCCGTTATTTTGGAGGAATAATTGAGTATTGATTGAAAAGTCATGACAGTTTGCTGAATCGTTATGCATTTATAATTAGGTGTTTCAATACTATTATTACTTGTTAAAAAATATTTTGTTATAATTTTTGACGAGAAATAAGGAGCTTACTTAATGTTATATTATTCGGTTGTTATTCGTTATCTATAAATAAAGCTTTTTAAATTAATGGTTAATGTTATTTTGGGTTGGTGCGTAATAATTTATATACGACGTTATTATTAGTTGTGTCGGTTTGCTCATGTATATTTCTGATTCTCTTAGATGACAAAAAAGTATAGTTATAATTTGGTTGCGTATTTGTTATCAAACACCCTAAGACGTTACATTGTTTACAGCTTACCAAAGCAATTATTAAATACCTTGGTAAGAGATTGAGCCGTTAATATTCGATTGGGGCAGTGAAATATAATCGTGACTTACATCAGTGTTTAACAAAAACGACCGCACAAGCGCCATTAATAAAAGAGAACAGACTAAAATTATGTATTTAATACGATTTAAGTTATTCATGCTCACTAAAAGAAGTACTACATTATGACAATAAAATCAAAGAACTCTTCATTCGATCATATTAATGAAGAGCAACTGCCAGTAGCTAAAAATAAGCTACATGGCTGGAAACATTTTGCTGGTTTATACGCTGGCGAGCACGTTGCTGCAACCGAATTTGTTATCGGGGCAACCTTTGTTGCATTGGGTGCAACAACATTTGACATTTTACTTGGTTTGCTAATCGGTAATTTACTGGCGATGTGCTCTTGGTGGTTAATCACCACACCTATTGCAGTCGAGACTCGCATGAGTTTGTACAATTACCTCAACAAAATTACTGGTAATTCAATGACCAAGTTGTACAACTGGGCCAATGTGATTATCTTCACGGTAATATCCGCGGCGATGATAACAGTTTCATCAACTGCGGTGAGATTTTTGTTTGATATTCCGGCTCAGCTCAGTTGGTATCCAAATAGTTTTTGGTTTGTGACAATCGTGTTAGCGGTGGGTACTATTGTTGTTTTTGTTGCAATGTATGGTTTTACCACCGTAGCCGACTTTTCAAAACTGTGTGCCCCTTGGTTATTTGTTATTTTCCTTTCGGGTTCGTTTGCGCTATTCCCAGCCATTTCCAATCATGTGTTGGGCACAACAACCTTAACCTCTTGGGCTGACTTTATGATTATCGGAGACACCTCCATATGGACCGGCGTCAACGATAAAGGCGAACCCGGCATCGGTTTATTAGAAGTTATCGGTTTTGCTTGGGCGGCTAATTCAATCACCCATTTCGGTTTAATTGATATGGCGATCTTACGTTTTGCTAAACGTAAACGTTACGGCTTGTTATCTGGTGTTGGCATGTTCTTTGGTCATTACGTTGCATGGATTTCTGCCGGTATTATGGGCGCAGGTGCTGCGGTATTGCTTAAAACAACCATTAGTCAACTCGATCCGGGCGATGTAGCGTACCACGCACTTGGCTGGTCTGGTTTTGTGATAATTATTATTGCCGGTTGGACAACGGCGAATGCTAACTTGTATCGCGCTGGGTTAGCCGCACAATCTATTTTCACCAATGCATCACGAGAGAAATCGACCGCGATTGTTGGTGTTGTTACGGTGATCGTCGCGTGTTTCCCATTTGTATTTAGCCAAATGTTACCACTTCTAACCTATGCTGGTTTACTTGTGGTGCCAGTGGGCGCGATTGTGTTTGCTGAGCATGTGCTGTTTCCAAAAATTGGTTTAACGCGTTATTGGGCAAAATATCAAAACTTAACCCGAAGTACTCCCGCTATTGCGAGTTGGGCGTTGGGTCTAGTGTTTGGTTTTGGTCTTAACAGTTTAGATCTTATCTCATTTTATTATTTGTTTATTCCTACGTGGTTGTTCACTATAGTGCTTTACACAGTCTTAGCGAAAAAATATGGTGCTGACAAGGACTATACCCAAGCAATAAAAGCGGATGAATTAGAGCAACAGAACATTGCTAAATACCAAGAAGATAAAGCGAAAAATGCACCGGTATACGTGCAAGACAACAGTTTACTAAGTAAGTTGTTGAATATGGTTTCTGCTGTATCGTTAGTGGTTATCACTCTTTACGCTATCCAAGTGATGTTTTATAGCCCAACGATGGAAACATACGCCAGCAATAAGACCGATTTTGAGCTTTATTGTTTTATCGGCACCATCGTCTATTTCGTTACCGCATATTGGTCGTTAACACGCCAAAAAGCGCTTAATAGTAATGACAATGAGGTAAAAGCATCTGAAGATAGTCAATTGTGTAATGATTAGTTCTTCATAGCATGAATCGCTTGAACGCGCGTTCAGGTGATAAACACAATACACTCTAAAGCCCAGCATCAATTTGCTGGGCTTTTTATGTCGTCCAAAATTATATTCGCACATACTTAAATCGTGGTGTTGACTGCGAAAATTAATTCAGACTGTTAAACCAACCTCTACTCACTTATTAACCATCCCTCGACTATATTTTTACGAGATAATGTTAACGCTAGGGTAAAGGGCGTATACTGAACAAATTCAATAAATTGTGTTTTATTTAGGAGCTGGTGTGGCTGGTTATTCACCCGAACAAGATTTTTTAGCGTTTACTCGTGACAACGAATGGGCAATTGAGCAACCAAGTGCTTTTACTTTGAGCAATGGTACGGCGGTTGAGGTGTGGGACACTGGCATTATTGTATTTGTGCCACCTCAAGCGTCATCCCATGACATTATTCTGTCTTGTGGGGTTCATGGTAATGAAACGGGTCCGATTGAGCTGTGTAATGAATTTGTGCGAGAGATCCTTGATGGAAAGTTAGTGCTGTCGACTCGTGTGCTGTTTATTTTTGGTAATCCAGCGTCAATGAATATTGGCCATCGCTTTGTACAAGAGAACATGAATCGATTGTTTAGTGGTGCTCATTCGCAAGCGCCAGGGTTGATTAACCATGAGCGGCTCCGTGCTAAAAAGCTTGAAGGCTTTGTGCAACGCTTCTATGAAGAGGGCGGCGCGGGACGTGAGCGCACCCATTATGATTTGCACACCGCAATCCGTGGGTCTAAAAACGAGAAGTTTTCGGTTTACCCTTATCAGAAAGAGCGTAAGCACAGCACCAAGCAATTACAGGTTATGTTGGCGTGTGGCGTCAATACTATCTTGTTGTCGAACTCTCCGACGACCACGTTTAGTTACTACTCGTGTGATGTCTTTGGTGCGGATGCCTTTACCGTTGAACTGGGTAAAGTAAGACCGTTTGGTCAAAATGATATGACGCGCTTTATTGAAGTTAAACAAACGTTAAAGGCGTTGATCAGCGGCAATGATATGGGGTTAGCGCCGTACAACGAATCAGATTTTAATTTGTTTAAAGTTAGCCGAGCGATTGACAAGCATGATGACAGCTTTGAGTTTTACTTCGCCGATGATGTGGTGAACTTTACCAGCTTTCCAGTGGGATTCATGCTGGCGAGTGAACTTGATGTGAAATATAAAATTGTTGAGGAGGGGGAGGCTATTGTGTTCCCCAATGCGAACGTGGCCAATGGCAATCGTGCGGTGTTGATGGTGGTGCCAACCGAACTTCCAAAATAACAATATTGGTCGTGATTGAAGGAGCTGTAAATTAATAATTACAGTTCCTTTTTTTTTGCCTAGACAAATATGAGCCCTCGGGTGGGCCAAGCATTGTCTCTTAGTTGACGTGAAGGTAAAGTGTAGGAGTAACCTATAAAGTGTTAGCGGGAATAATACTATTTGCATTAAACCGCTGATACTTTTCATGATGAAGAATAATATTAGTCTCAATGATTAATCTAACAATAAGGAAAGTCATGAATAATCCTCAAGACAACGCTGGAAATAGCATTCATCAGGCGACCTTTATCAGTGGTCATGCCCTGAATGTTCCAACGCTACGGGTGCTTAATGAAAGCGGCGGCGTTATCGACGGCGCGCAAATGCCTCGCATAGATCAAGAACTCGCGCAGCGAATTTATGACACCATGGTCTATATACGAGTGCTCGATGAACGCATGGTCGGTGCGCAGCGTCAGGGTCGTGTTAGTTTTTACATGACCTGTAAAGGTGAAGAAGCCTCAATAATTGGTAGTGCCGCTGGCTTAAGTGATGACGACATGATCATGGCGCAGTATCGTGAGCACGGTGCCTTGCGATATCGCGGTTTCTCCAGTGAAAATTTTATGAATCAGTTATTTTCTAATGGTAAAGATCTTGGTAAGGGTCGACAAATGCCGATTCACTATGGCTCAAGTGAGCTTAACTACATGACTATCTCATCACCATTAGCGACCCAAATCCCACAAGCGACGGGATATGCCTACGGTCAAAAACTGGCGGGGAATGACGCGATCACGATGTGTTATTTTGGTGAGGGCGCGGCATCCGAAGGTGATTTTCATGCGGGCTTGAATATGGCGGCGGTGTTAAACGCGCCAGCTATCTTCTATTGTCGTAACAATGGTTATGCCATTTCCACCAGTACCGATGAACAATATGCCGGCGATGGCATTGCGCCGCGCGGTGTTGGTTATGGTATTGAAACCATTCGGGTTGATGGCAATGATTGTTTGGCGGTGCTATTGGCAACGCAAACGGCGCGTCAATATGCGTTAGCAGAGAATAAGCCAGTGCTGATTGAAGCGATGAGTTATCGTCTTGGCGCTCATTCAACCTCAGATGATCCTAGTGGCTATCGTTCGAAAGAAGAAGAGGAATCGTGGGCAAAAATTGATGGTGTGTTGCGTTTTAAAACATGGATGGAGACTCAGGGCTGGTGGTCACAAGAGCAAGATGAGGCATTATTCGATAAGTATCGTCAAGAGATCCTCAGTGCATTGAAAGTCGCTGAAAAAATAGCGCCGCCTAGATTAGGTGAGCTGGTGACCGATGTCTACAGCGATGTACCAAAACATTTACAGCAACAGCTTGGAGAGCTCAAGCTCCATATCGCTAAGTATCCAGAACACTATCCGGCCGCAAAGGAGTCGCACTAATGGCGCAAATGAATCTTTTACACGCGATTAATAACGCCCTTGATTTGGCGATGGCCGACAATGACAAGGTGTTGTGTTTTGGCGAGGATGTTGGGCATTTTGGTGGCGTTTTTCGTTCGACCAGTGGCTTGCAAGACAAATATGGCAAAGCACGTTGTTTTAACACGCCGTTGACTGAGCAAGGAATTATTGGTTTTGCCAATGGTTTAGCGGCGCAGGGCAGTGTACCTATTGCTGAAATACAGTTTGCTGATTATATTTTTCCAGCGTTTGATCAAATCGTTAATGAAACGGCTAAGTTTCGCTATCGCAGTGGTAACGAGTTTAATGTTGGCTCGTTGGTGATCCGCACGCCTTATGGTGGTGGTATTGCTGGTGGTTTATATCATTCGCAGTCACCTGAAGCGTACTTTACTGGCACGCCGGGGATTAAAGTGGTGGTGCCGCGTAATCCGTATCAAGCCAAAGGGTTATTGTTGGCGAGTATTAAAGACGACAACCCGATAGTGTTCTTTGAGCCGAAAAGGCTTTATCGTGCATCAATTGGCGAAGTGCCTGAAGAGGCTTATGAAATTGAGCTGGGTAAAGCCGAGGTGGTGATTAGCGGCAGTGATGTCACGCTTCTTGGCTGGGGCGCTCAGATGGAAACGATTGAGAAGGCGAGTGAAATGGCCAAAGAGATTGGCATTTCTTGTGAAGTGGTTGATCTACGTACCTTATTACCATGGGATGTCGACACCGTAGCTAAGTCAGTTACCAAGACAGGTCGGTTAATTATCAGTCATGAAGCGCCGCTCACTGGTGGCTTTGCTGGAGAGATTAGTGCAATGATTAGTGAACAGTGCTTCTTGTCGCTTGAGTCACCAATTTACCGCGTCTGTGGACTCGATACACCGTATCCGCTAATCCAAGAAAAAGAATACGTAGCGGATCATTTGAAAATTTTCGAAGCGATAAAAGCCTCGGTTAACTTTTAAAAGGCACAGCAGTGACGCTGCTTTGTCATGTAAGGATTTAACATGTCACAAGATTTTTTATTACCGGATATTGGTGAAGGTATCATCGAGTGTGAACTGGTGGAATGGTTGGTTAGCGAGGGGGATACGGTTGAAGAAGATCAGCCGGTTGCTGATGTCATGACCGATAAAGCGCTGGTGCAGATACCTGCGATGTATCATGGCGTTATCACTAAGCTTTATCATAAAAAAGGTGAGATAGCGAAGGTACACGCACCGCTTTACGCGATAGCGCCAACCGAGCAAGAACAAGTACCTGTTACAAACGCCGCTGGCCAAATTAAAGAATTTGACCTGCCAGATATCGGCGAAGGGATTGTTGAATGTGAAGTGGTGGAATGGTTAGTCGCGGTGGGTGACACCATTGAAGAAGATCAGCCGATAGTTGATGTCATGACCGACAAAGCATTAGTGCAAATTCCCGCGATGGAAGCGGGTGTGATGACTGAACTGTTTTGTAAGAAAGGATCTGTCGCGAAAGTACATGCGCCATTGTTTGCATATTCGGTCAGTAATAAAGATGTGATAGTTAATGAGGCTGTTGCCATTGTTGAGGCGCCAGCTACGCCAGTGCTATGTATGGTTGAGCCTGATGTTACCGCCAACAATAAGAAAGCATTAGCGAGTCCTGCGGTACGCAGGATTGCGCGCGAGCGTAATATCGATCTAACGTGTATTGCCGGATCAGGCAAGAGCGGACGAGTGCTTAAAGGCGATTTAGATGCGCCCGATGCGTCACTTGTTACTGCACCGATCAGAGCTATTTCGGCGCCAATAAAGCCGGATGTTATGCCTAGCAGTGAGCGTATTTCTCACGTTGAACCGATTAAAGGCATTAAAGCGGCTATGGCAAAGCAGATGGTCGATTCGGTATCAACCATTCCGCATTTTACCTTCAGCGAAGAAATTGACATGACCGACTTAATTGCACTGCGATTAAATCTTAAAGAGCAATATAAAGCACAGGGTATTAAGTTAACCATGATGCCGTTCTTTATTAAGGCGATGTCATTGGCGTTAAAAGAGTTCCCTATTATCAATAGCCAATTGAATGATGATGCCAGTGAAATTCACTATCTGTCGGCTCATAACATTGGGATGGCGGTGGATAGTAAAATTGGACTATTAGTGCCTAACATTAAGAACGTAGATGGCTGCTCAATCATCGATGTGGCTAATGAGGTCACACGATTAACCGATGCAGCGCGAGCAGGGCGCTTGTCGATGGATGATTTGAGCCATGGCACCATTACGATCTCGAACATCGGTGCGATTGGTGGTACGACTGCCACTCCGATTATCAACAAGCCTGAGGTGGCGATTGTTGCCTTGGGTAAAGTGCAGCGCCTGCCGCGCTTTGATGAAAACGATGAGGTGGTTGCACGTTCCATTATGCAAGTGAGTTGGTCTGGTGATCATAGAGTGATTGATGGCGGCACGATTGCCCGGTTCTGTAATTTGTGGAAGTCGTATTTAGAAAACCCAACCAAGATGTTGATGGAAATGTCATAAAGACGCGATAAATTTAAGAAAAGACGAAGGCTGCCTGTTTAGGCAGCCTTTTTTTTGTTAAGTTAATAAGGTTATAGTTAGCAAAGGTCTTACCGTGTTCTATAAAAATGCATTTAATAACAATCGTGTGCTGGCACCGACCGCTTGGTCTGAGTTAGCACAGGGTGAATGGGTTCAGGCTCAAATAGAGACGGCGATTGAACCGTGGATATCACGGATGTTTGGCTATCACTTACTGAAAATTGGTGCATTGAGTGGACAGCTTGATACCAGTGATTGCGTGATTGGCCATCAAATTACGCTAGCGCCCGAACGTGGGGCAGATGTGATAGCCGATCCTGCGCGTTTACCTTTTCAAGAGTCTAGCGTTGATGGTTGTATCTTAGCGCTGACATTGAATTTTCATCATAATCCTCATCAATTGTTACGTGAAGTGAATCGGGTGACGGTGCCGGGCGGTAATGTCATCATTGTTGGGCTTAACCCGCTAAGTCCATTGGGCTTAGCGAGTCTTAATCCACAGTTTGGTCATAAGTACCCGTATAACGGCCGCTTCTTTACTCAGTCGCGTGTTACAGACTGGCTGGCCGTATTGGGTTATAAAGTGATAGCACATCAGAAACTTGTTTATAGTAGCTTGTTAACAGCGCCGCATTACACAACTTACCTTCAAACGCTGCTGGGCAATAATATTCCAAGCTTTGGCTCGTTTTATTGCATTATGGCGAAAAAATTGGTGCGACCCTTAACGCCGGTCAAGCCGCGCTGGATCATGCGACCTAAACCATTACTCAATCCGGTGGCAACAATCACTAGTGTAAATAAAGAAAATTAGTTACAGCATCAGCAGTGACTTGATACCATAGTCAGAGATAAACCAAGAATTGAGATTTTAATGAGCAAGCCCACTTACCATCGTCAAGTTATTCTAGATACAGAAACCACCGGTATGAACCAAGCTGGCGGCCCGATCTATTTAAATCATAAGATTATTGAAATCGGTTGTGTTGAGGTGATTAATCGTCGCCTCACGGGGCGTCATTATCATGTGTATGTTAATCCAGGCCGGCTCGTTGATGAGGAGGCCTTTGGAGTTCATGGTATTAGCGATGCGTTCCTAAGAGATAAACCAACCTTTGGCCAGATCAGCGATGAATTTATCGAATTTATCACCGGTGCCGAGCTTGTTATTCATAATGCGCCGTTTGATGTTGGGTTCATGGATTATGAATTTGATCAGCTAGGACGAGGTATCCCTAAAACGGCAGAGATGAGCGGCATCTTAGATACGCTCGTGATGGCCAAGCAGATACATCCTGGGCAGCGTAATAGCCTTGATGCCTTGTGTAAACGCTATGGTATTGATAACTCATCTCGTGATTTGCACGGCGCGTTACTCGATGCTGAGATATTGGCCGATGTTTATTTAGCGATGACCGGCGGACAAACTTCTTTAAATTTGTCGAACGCGGCCGATAACCTTAATGGCGAGGGTGGAATACAGACCGTCGATAGTGCTTTTTCATTGAAAACCCTCGTCGCTAGCCCGCAAGAATTGATTGCTCACCAAGAACGATTAGCCATTGTTAATAGTAAAGGTGGCAGTTGTTTGTGGTTAGGTGAGCCTCAACAATAAACTGATGTGAGAATGAAAGGATAAAATTTTGAAGATTGTTTTAGCGTTGTTAATGTTTACGCTCGGTTTTAATGTACAAATAGTAGCGGCAGCGGACGAAAACGCTGCGCAAAAAATAAAACTACTCTCTAATCGCTTTCGTGTTGATCAAGCGGTTGAAAAAATCGTGTTTATTATTGAGCGCAAGCCTGGTTCGGCGCCTATTATTTTGGTACGCCCCGACGGCAGCAAAATCTATGCTAATCGCCGAATTGACGGGGTAAAATGGATGGACGGCAACACGGGAGATATGATTGAGATCATGAGCCCAATGATTGGACCGTGGCAAATCATCGGTGATATTCTGCCGACCAGTGAAATCCGCTTGGCAACCGCGTTAACCCTTAAACTTGACCCGATCCCTGAACAGCTGTTTATCGGTGAGAATATTAAGCTGACATCCCGTCTTGAGTTTAACGACAAACTGTTGGCGTTAGGTAAGGTTGATGACCTTATTAAGCTCAATGTCTATCTACGGGCCGATGATGATAAGGAAAGCCCAAACTTTGGTGCTGGTACCTTTATTGTGGGTGATTATGTAGATGATGGTGTCGGTTACGATGAACGCATGGGTGATGGGGTGTTTACTGGACTGCTTGATCTTGATAAGCCAGAAGGCGGCTATACGTTATTAGTAAAGGCCACCAATAAAGTCTTTGAACGAGAAGCTGCGCGCTCTTTAAGACTGCTTAAAAAACCAATAAAAGTCGATTTAATGTCAGCGGCGTTCAATGGTCACTACGCGCTACGCTTTTTTAGTAATCCCAATACCGTTAAGTTAGATCAATTAGCCGTTCAATTACGGATCACTCATCCCGATGATACGGTTGAGCACTTAAGCATTTCTGGTGTTGCCCCCACTCATATTTTTCGCTTAGAGAAGGTTATCGTTCCAGGGCGCTACAAGATTGAGATAGATGTTATTGGTCAGGCAACCAACGGTCGTGACTTTTTGCTGAGTTTAGACACACTAAAATTTAAAGTAGTGCTGCCCGCAAAGCAACAACAGCTGTCCGAACAGGTTGAGTTAGATAAAGTACGTGAAGCCAAGTTTGAACGTGCGCAAAAAATGAAGCAATACCTCGTCGTAAAACAGAAAAAGGAAAGTGACACGCGATTAATCATTATTATTATCATGGTAAATGTGTTTATTTTATTGTTTGGCGGGTTGATGATGTGGTTGTTTCTTCGTACCAAGAAGCCAAAGGTCCCTAAAGAAGACAAAAAAGACGATAAAAAAGAGAAAGCCAAAAAAGATAAAGCCAAAAAGTAGTAGGGCAGTAATGATATTTGATTAATATTTACTGGATTTGTCGTTATTTTCAGCGCTTAAACAAAATATTGGCATGAGAGTTAAAAACTGGTTGACTCACCTATGAGGGATACGTATTATCCACACCGCACCAAACGAGAGGTTGTTGAAAAACAGAATTAAGTTTGATGCACGATAGCAAGATTGTAGCGGAGTGGTAGTTCAGTTGGTTAGAATACCGGCCTGTCACGCCGGGGGTCGCGGGTTCGAGTCCCGTCCACTCCGCCAAAATCTTATTGTTATCATTGTTGTATTGTGTGGTGATATTTTGTTGGTTTTAATTAGTCAGCGAACATTCACAGCATTAGCTGTGGAGTGGTAGTTCAGTTGGTTAGAATACCGGCCTGTCACGCCGGGGGTCGCGGGTTCGAGTCCCGTCCACTCCGCCAATATAACAAAAATTAAAGAAGCGCATGCTGGAGTGGTAGTTCAGTTGGTTAGAATACCGGCCTGTCACGCCGGGGGTCGCGGGTTCGAGTCCCGTCCACTCCGCCAACACTTCTTTAAAGTTAAACATCTTAGTATGTTGTTATTCGGTTGGTGACAAACCTTTTAGCAAAGTCATTTTTGATGACACATATGTGGAGTGGTAGTTCAGTTGGTTAGAATACCGGCCTGTCACGCCGGGGGTCGCGGGTTCGAGTCCCGTCCACTCCGCCAACATGTTTAATGACAGATAAAGTAATACTTAGTAAGACGTTATTCACCGTAAGGTGTGGTAATGATGTGGAGTGGTAGTTCAGTTGGTTAGAATACCGGCCTGTCACGCCGGGGGTCGCGGGTTCGAGTCCCGTCCACTCCGCCAACTTACTTAATATTGTTTTATTGAAAATCGTTCTACGGTTCATAATTAGTGTGTATTCACTATTTACGGAGTGGTAGTTCAGTTGGTTAGAATACCGGCCTGTCACGCCGGGGGTCGCGGGTTCGAGTCCCGTCCACTCCGCCAACACCGTTTAGACGATAATAAAGAATGCCAGCCTAGTGCTGGTTTTTTTATGCCTGTAATTTGACCAAGACCAAGACCAAGACCAAGACCAAGAGCGAAGCGCTATGCGAGTTCAGTTGGTTACTTTTAGCTAGCGTAAGCCGGCCTGTCACACCGGGTGTCGCGGGTTCATATGTCAGGCGTCCGCTGTGCTAACACCGTTTAATTGATTCTAAAGAGTGCCAGCCTAGTGCTGGTTTTTTTATGCCTGTAATTTGGCAAAGAGAGAAGAGATCGAGAGGGAAGAGCGCTATGCGAGTTCAGTTGGTTACTTTTAGTTAGACTAAGCCGGCCTGTCACACCGGAGGTCGCGGGTTCATATGTCAGGCGTCCACTGTGCTAACACCGTTTAATTGATCATAAAGAACGCCAGCCTAGTGCTGGTTTTTTTATGCCTGTAATTTGACCAAGACCAAGACCAAGACCAAGAGCGAAGCGCTATGCGAGTTCAGTTGGTTACTTTTAGCTAACGTAAGCCGGCCTGTCACACCGGGTGTCGCGGGTTCATATGTCAGGCGTCCACTGTGCTAACACCGTTTAATTGATCATCAAGAACGCCAGCCTTGTGCTGGTTTTTTTATGCATGTAATTTGGCAAAGACAGAAGAGATCGAGAAAGAAGAGCGCTACGCGAGTTCAGTTGGTTACTTTTAGCTAGCGTAAGCCGGCCTGTCACGCCGGGTGTCGCGGGTTCATGAATCCGGCGTCCACTGTGCTATCACCGTTTAATTGATCATAAAGAACGCCAGCCTAGTGCTGGTTTTTTTATGCCTGTAATTTGGTAAAGACAGAAGAGATCGAGAAAGAAGAGCGCTACGCGAGTTCAGTTGGTTACTGTTAGTTAGCGTAAGCCGGCCTGTCACGCTGGGTGTCGCGGGTTCATGAATCCGGCGTCCACTGTGCTAACACCGTATAATTGATCCTAAAGAGTGCCAGCCTAGTGCTGATTTTTTATGCCTGTAATTTGGCAAAGACAGAAGAGATCGAGAAAGAAGAGCGCTACGCGAGTTCAGTTGGTTACTTTTAGTTAGCGTAAGCCGGCGTGTCACGTCGTGAATAGTGTTAATTATCTTTACGTTGTCTGCATCAACACAGTGTTGTAATATAATCTAATACTTTATTACTAGTATTTGTCCTTGTGTTATCGATTCTCAATTGCATCAAATATTTTTTACTGGTAAGTTATATATGAACATTGCTTTAAAGTCATTGAAATAACAGGTTATCTTGTTATTGTCTTTTGTGTATTTAATATGTGTGTTAATGAAGAAATACCTTAAAAACACACTCATCGATAGCTGAGGGCTGGCACTAAAGTGCTAGTGCTGGTTGGCTTCTGCGCTTTCATCTTTAGAGAACATTAATGCAAATAGTCCATGATAAAAAATTATTACAATTAATTAAGGTTATTCCCCCCGCAATCGTTGTCGTCTTCGCGATAATTGCAACTTTTATGTTATTTGGTAAAAATAATTCTCAGCTTCAATTAGACATTAAAAGTTTAGAAGAAAATTTCATTTCGGCTAAAAAGCAACAAGTTGAAGCGCAAGTCAAACAGCTAGTACAACATATTAGCTATGAGCAACACAGCGTTGAGACGTTACTTAAGGACAATGTAAAAGAGCATGTTTACCATGCCTTTAGTGTTGCACAATCATTAGTTAAAAATAATAAAGGTAAGCCCGACAGTGAAGTGAAGGCATTAATCATTCACGCGTTACGTGACGTGCGTTTTAATCAAGGCCGTGGCTATTTCTTTATTTATGACACCAATGGCGTCAACGTAATGCATCCTATCTTGCCTGAAAGAGAAGGAAAGCTTACGCGGTCACTATCAGATATTGTGACCAATGGTTTTACACAGAAAACTAAATTGAATCAAGAAGCTTTTTACCAATGGCAGTTTATAAAGCCAGGTGATGCCAGTGAACGATTTGATAAGATCGGATTTACCAAATATTTTGAACCTTATGATTGGATCATTGGCACTGGTGAATACTTAATTGATGTTGAGAATGAGCTCAAGCAACGATTAGTTAATCAAATTCAGGAAATTAGCTACGGTAACGATGATTATTTCTTTCTCTTCGATTATCAAGGCAATGTGTTATCTCATCGTCGTGATTACTTGTTGGGAAAAAATCTGAAAGATAGTTCAAATGAGCGGATCATTGATTTGGCCGACGAGCTTATTAACGTTGCCAAAGGAGGTGGAGGACATCATCGTTATTTAAGTTGGTCGAAAAATGAATCAGGAGAGCTTGAAGAAAAAATTTCTTACGTTAGTAGCTTTCCTCAGTGGCAATGGATTGTCGGTACTGGTTTTTTTAAGAGTGAAGTCGGTAGTTATCTTAATAAACACACACAGATGCTAAAACAGCGCCATCGAGAAGAGTTACTAAGCTTATTAGGATTAGTATTTATTACAACGCTAACGTTTTTTTGCATGTCGATGCTTCTTTCTAAATATCTAGCACGGCGCTTTACCCGTTATGAGTATAGGATTAATGCTAACTTTAAAGAGCTAAATGGGCTAAGAGTGCGTTCTCAATACGATGCGGTGCATGACTCTCTAACTAAATTGCCGAACAGGGCATTGCTTGAACATAATATCGAACACGGGATTAAATTATCTAACGACAATAATAATAAGTTAGCGGTGGTATTTTTAGATCTTGATGATTTTAAGAATACTAATGACCTTTATGGTCATTCCGTTGGTGATAAGCTACTTGAGCTTGTTAGCATTAAATTTAGTGAAATTCTTGGCGTTAATGACAGCGTCAGCCGATTCGGTGGCGATGAATTTGTATTCTGTTTTCCAAACCTAGCTGACATTGAAGCTGCACAGAAAAAAATCGAAACTATTCAAGAGATTTTTAAAGACAAGTTTGTGGTTAACGGCAAGTCTATTTATTCGAGTTGTAGTGCTGGTGTCGCTATGTATCCAAGTGATGGTAACGTTGCTGAAGACTTAATTAGTAAAGCTGACATCGTATTATACAAATCAAAATCACGGCAGAAAGGGTGCTCGCTGTTTTTTAATGATCAGATTAATGAACAAGTTAAAAGAGATTTTTCGATAGAGTCAGCATTGCGAATAGCGGTCTCGGCCCAAGAGTTTACGATGCTCTATCAACCTCAAATCTGTGTAAAAACTCAAACAATTGAAGGCGTGGAAGCGCTTATTCGCTGGAATAGCAAAACTTTGGGTGCCGTACCGCCTGATGAGTTTATCAAAAAAGCTGAAGAAATAGGGATTATCGCTTCTATTGGTCGATTTGTCATTGAGAAAGCGGTTCATGATATTGCGTCATTTAATGTATCTCATGACAGAGCTATTCAGCTTTCACTGAACATTTCACCAAAGCAGTTAATTGAACCAGACTTTAACGCGCATCTGATTAATGTGGTAGATAAAGAAGGCTTAGCACCGCGGTTAATTACCTTAGAAATTACTGAAAATGTACTGATGTCAGATCTTGGCCAAGTACGTCCTATGCTCGATGAATTACGTAATATTGGTTTCAAGTTATCGCTAGATGATTTTGGCACTGGATACTCGTCGCTAAGCTATTTGAGTAACTTACCAATGAATGAGATAAAAATTGATCGATCATTCATTGAAATGTTCTTAACCAATACTCAGAGTGAGTCTTTGGTGAAAACTATTATCGCGATTGGTCAGTTTTATAATTTAGTTGTGGTTGCTGAGGGCGTTGAAACCCAAGAGCAATATGAACGATTAAAGCTCTACAATTGTGATCTAATTCAGGGGTATTATTTCGATCGTCCATTATCCTTATCTCAGCTGAGCGAAAAATATCAGTTACAAACTATACTTTAATATGACGAGGCTTAAGCCTCCATTACCAAAGGAACAGCAATGCAATTAGCTCAATTAAACATTGCGAAAGCTAAGTATTCGCTCGATGCCCCAGAAATAAAAGACTTTGTTGATAATCTCGACACGGTCAACGCTCTCGCTGAAGCGAGTGACAAATTTATTTGGCGCCTAACTGATGAGAGTGGAGATGCGACGTCTATTGTCGCATTTGATGATCCCAGCATACTCGTTAATATGTCTGTCTGGCGGGATGTTGATGGTCTAAAGGATTTTATGTTTCGTACTCATCACCGTGACTTTATGCGTCGAAAAGCCGAATGGTTTGAACCAATAATAGAAGATAGCTACGTATTGTGGTGGATTGAAGATAATAATATTCCGAGTATAGAGGAAGCGAAGCAACGCTTAGTCTATTTGAGAGAGCACGGTGATACGCCCTATGCGTTTACTTTCAAAAGTAATTTTACTGCACAGGAAACCCTCGGGTCACGGTTACTTTAAATTTTTTATGCAAATGCACTTTTAGTTATCGCGATGTTGCATATGCATTATCCTGTGTTATTATTGAACAAGGTAACGTGACTGAGTAGAAACGATGAGTGCATTAGTGAAAGAAGATCCGGCGTTTGTCTTAATGAAGGCGTTTAATAACGCTTGTGATGTACTGAGTGTTAGTAGTGGTGATAAAAGCAAAATGCTTGGTGTTAATCCGTCAACCCTCTCTAGGAATCTTAATCGAGGATTCTCACCTGACTCTAAAACTGGTGAATTACAGTTACATTTCATTCGCTTATATCGTTCACTATTTGCTATGGCCGGTGGCGATACAGCCTTTATGCAGCATTGGTACGGGACTAAAAATACGGCACTTAATGGAACGCCTGCTATAATGTGCTTGAAGATAGAAGGACTGTTTAGAACTAATCAGTATCTTGATGCCATGCGAGGAAAAATATAAGTAATGTTAAAACAAGCCATCAGTGAAGTAGGCGAGTTTACAAGTTATTCAAACGGCGTGTATCGGATTGTTGAAACGCAAGAATACGCAGCGACCACCGGATTGGTTGATAATCATCAGCAGCAAGACGTTTTAGAACAGATGCTAGATGGCGTAAAACCCGATTATCGCGAGGGAACCCAATCTCTTCACTATCTCATTTCTACTCCGTTTCGTTATCCTCCGCTAAAGTATGGTTCTCGTTTCGGTGACACCACTATACCTAGTTATTTCTACGCCAGCGAACAGTTAGAGACGGCTCTCGCCGAATTCGCGTTCTATCGTTTTGCTTTTTTCAATGATATGACGGCAGCTTACGACAAATCAGTAAGCTCAGAGCATATGTCGTTTTCTGTTGAGATAAATTCAGCTAAATCAGCCGACTTGACGCGGATACGGTCATCAGGCATCTATCAATTACTCACGTCACCGTTGCAATATCATTTTACTCAACAAGTAGGCAAAGCGTTGATTGAAAATGGCGCGTTAATTCTTCGCTATTACTCCGCTCGCTGTGATAAGGGGATCAACGTAGCGATATCACGGCCGGAAGAAATTACATCCTCAGCGCCACAGGAACACATCAATTGGATTTGTTTGTCCACAGCGACCAAAATAAGTATTAATGCCCACGGGCAAACGCCACGTTACTTTGAGATTGAGCAGTTCCTCATTGATGGAGTGTTACCGCGCTTAGCTTAGTGAAAAATTCAAGCTGGGTTATTTCATCCTCATCAAGAAAGTGGTCACTTAAATGTAAAGTCAATGCGTTACTTTCATTCCAGTAGTTTACTATTTTTCAATCGATGTGGTATTAGTTGCAATTTGACGAGACTTAACTATCTTAGATCAAGACCATTCGGTAATGAGAAGGATTCCTCCATGAAAAAAATTATTATTGGCGCGTTAAGCGTCGTTATTATCTCTGGTTGTGCGAGCAATCCGAGTAATCAGGTTAGCGCTTTTGCACAGTCTAGTCATGCGATAACGGAACAGGTTGACGCGGTGCTGACTGAATTCAACAGTGCATCATTAGAGCGAAAGTTCACCAGTATTGCGGCAAATTACAAAGGTGATCATGCCAAAAAATTTAACTTTGACGTGCTCGACGCCATTAATACCGCAGTGACACCAGCCCAGCAAACGCAGCTGGCGATTTACCGAGCAAATCAGTCGCTTGGGCAATACGCAGCTGCGCTAGCGGCGTTAGCCAATGCCGATGTTCAAACCGATGTTGATGCCGCAAGCACCGAGTTATATGGTGCGCTAACAAGCTTTAACTCACAATATCAGACAATTAAAGGCGATGATGTTGAACTGTTTAATCAGCAAGAAGTCGCGACAATTCAAGCTGCCATCACGGCGATTGGTAGTGAAATTGTTGAGCAGCGACGCCGTAAGGCAATCAAAAGTATTATTTTAGCTGCAAAAGATAACATTAATTTAGTGTGTGACGTGATTATCTCACAATTGAACAGTGCTGGGATTGCAGACGGCATAGCCTTGTCGCGAAAGTTTATTCTTGCCAATCAGATCAAGGAGTATCGCGTGATCAGTGCGAAGAATAGTTCGAAACTGATACCACGGACCAAAGAGGTTCGCCGTTTATGGAACTTACAGCAAGGCATGTTAAATTCGACGGCGTTAGTAGAACAAAGTACCAAAGGTATTTCAGAGATTAAAGCCGCACATGCAACCTTGGCGGATGAAGTGGCAAATGATGAGTTTTCTAGTATTGCTATTGCCAACGCTATTGGGCGTTTGCAACAGATAAATAATCATTTTAAAGATCTTGAAATATCCATGACTGCAGGAGAATAATATGTCTAATACAACCATAAGAACGGGCTTAATTGACGCGATAAATCAGTTAATGCGCTTAAGTGATGTTTGTAGTGATCCTAACCAATCATTTGAACTCGGTATTAAGATTAGAGAATTATTTCAAAAGCTGGATCGGGTTATTGTTACGACGCTAACCGATACCACGCCCGAGTTTGAACAGGCATTAGTCGCGTTAGACCAGCTGACAATACAAGCGACGGAGGCATTAGATGATGCCACTAAAATCGCTGCGACGATAAATAAAGCGGGAGAGGTCGTCGGTAAAGTTGAAAAGTTGGTGGTTGGTGTGGCAGGTGTTTTAGCAATTTTGTAATAAATTGTTTGCCTAAACTATTATTATTGCGTATAACGCTGTCGCATACACTATGAGGCAGTAACTATGACCGACCAACCATTTTGGAAGAATAAGACACTTGAGCAGATGAATGAGCAAGAGTGGGAGTCGCTCTGTGATGGCTGTGGTAAGTGCTGTCTCAACAAAGTAATAGACGATGATACCGACGAATTGTTCTTTACCAATGTCGCTTGTGAGTTATTAGACACCAAGAGTTGTCAGTGCAGTAACTATCCTAATCGATTTCAGATTGTTTCAGATTGTTTTAAAGTGACGTTAGAAAACCGTGACAGTTTTAATTGGCTTCCCGCAAGCTGTGCTTATCGATTATTAGATGAAGGTAAAGACTTACCGAGTTGGCACCCACTGCGCACTGGTAACACCACAGAGATGCATCGATTGAGTCAATCTGTTCGTGGTAAAATAATTAGTGAGAAACAAGCAGGGGATTTAGAAGATCATATTGTCTATTGGCCATTAAAATTTGAGCCGTAACATTGATGCTACAGCTCAACATTGCCATTAGATCATAAACTTGTTGCTAGGGCGGAGTCGGTTTATCACGATGACGGCCAACGCTAGCACAAAACCACTAAAGACCAACACCATCCATTGCGACATTGACCAGCCTAAGAACTGCCAAGAAATAGTCGCACAATCCCCTTGAGCTTGAAAGAACGTGGGTATTATCTCATCGAGTAGTAACCATTGGGGAAAGTTGGGTCTAAAGTCACAGCTAAAAAATGGTGATGAATTTATTTGAATATCAACATGCTCTAGCGCAATCAACAAGCCTTTTATCGCACTATATCCCCACAGGCCATAAGCCACTAGTCGGACAATGAATACTTGTGGTGCCATCGCGCCGATTAAGCCCGCAATAGCAATGCCCAAGATAGCGGTACGCTGATAGATACACATAACACAAGGACTTAGCCCCATGACATGTTGAAAGTACAACGCGATGATTTCTAGCGTGATAGCAACGCCAGCGAGAAATAGCCAAGCACGTCGTTTAGTACTCAGGCTGTTTAAGAAACTAAGCATAGATAACTCATTTGATAAAAATTTACGTGAATTTAGCACACAAATAAAAAAAGCGCCTTAAAATTAAGGCGCTTAATAGCTGAACAGATTATTTATTTAGTAACCAAAGATTAATGGCCACCAGATTTTACAGCGCCGACTTCCGTCGCGCTATGGTGGTGAATAATTCCGTTGTCATAGAATGTCTTCGTCATATCATCGAGGAACCCCGTTTGGATCATCAAGAAGCCAACAATTGATAATACAATGGTGTATGGCAGAGCCATATATACCATGCGTCCGTAACTCAAACGAATGAGCGGTGCGAGCGCCGATGTTAACAAGAATAAGAATGCAGCTTGACCATTTGGCGTCGCAACACTTGGTAAGTTGGTACCGGTATTGATTGCGACTGCTAACATATCAAATTGATCGCGAGTGATTTGACCGTTGGCCAATGCTGCTGATATTTGTTCAATATAAACAGTACCAACAAATACATTATCACTAACCATCGACAATAAGCCATTCGCCATGTAGAACATCACCATTTGAGTGGTGCCTTCATAGGTTAATACCCAATTAATGACTGGCGTAAATAACTGCTGATCGATAATGACGGCAACAACAGCAAAGAACACGCCGAGCAAAGCAGTAAAGGGCAGGGCCTCTTCAAATGCTTTGCCCAATGCATGCTCTTCGGTGATGCCATTGAATGCGGTGGCTAATACAATAACTGATAGGCCAATCAGACCAACAGCGGCAAAGTGAAAGGCTAAACCAACAACTAACCACACAGCGATAAGCGCCTGGATAATTAACTTAGCATTGTCTTTAGTTGTACGACTATCATCTTGTTCTTTTGCAAAGTCAGACAGTACTTTATGGACATTCTCAGGGAGTTTAACGCCATAGCTAAACCAACCCATCTTTTCGACGACATAACAGGTAATTAAACCGCAGATAAATACTGGAATGGTCACTGGTGACATTCGAATCGCAAACTCAATGAACTCCCAACCGGCTTTTTGAGCAATAATTAGATTTTGAGGTTCACCGACTTTAGTCATCACGCCGCCAAGTGCGGTACCGACACCTGCATGCATTAATAAATTACGTAAAAAAGCACGAAATTGGTCTAAATCATCACGATGGGTATCATGGAGGTCTTCATCGTCAGTATGGTCATGGTCATGGCCATAATCCTTACCCGAAGATACTTTGTGATAAACACTGTAAAACCCAATCACAACGCTAATGATAACCGCAATTACCGTTAGTGCATCAAGGAATGCGGATAGAATCGCACCCGCAAAACAGAACGCTAATGATAATAACGCTTTAGAACGCAGTTTAGTGATCAGCTTAGTGAACATGTAGAGCAGCAGCTCTTTCATGAAATAGATACCAGCGACCATGAAGATCAGTAGCAGGATTACTTCCATATTTGCCGACATCTCGTGCAGCACCATGTCAGGAGAGGTCATCCCAATTGCAACCGCTTCTATAGCGAGCAGGCCACCTGGTTGCAATGGATAACACTTCAGGGCCATCGCTAGGGTGAAAATAAATTCAACAACGAGTAACCAACCGGCGACAAAGGGGTCGACATAGAAAAAGATAAACGGGTTAATAATAAGAAAGGTTATAATTGCAGTTTTATACCATTTAGGTGAATTTCCTAAAAAATTCAGCATAAATGCTTTGTTAAGTGGCATTGTAGACATTGGTTCCTCGCAAGCGGCGAATAGGTTGTATATAAATATGCAGGTAATCCAGCAAGTTTTGTCTGTATAAGCACTTGCTAAATGTTGGAATAACAATATGCGTTACTATAAACCGCTGAAAAACTGGTTTATTTAGAGTAGAATATTTGTTAAACCTTGATCTGCCTATTGTTAAAAGATAAATTTTTATGCTTTTTAAAAGCATCCCTAATCATACAATCGATTAACGAAAAAAGCTTATAAATTAACTAACTTTTTTACGTTGTATATTTATTGATTAACTGGTTCGATAAGTCGGTAATAAATCGGTATCTATTTCTGACAGCTCTGATATGATTCTAAAAAATTTAGTGGTTTAACTTAGGTTTAGTGATGATTTATAAGGCGGCAAGTCCAGCGGGCTTTGCGGAAGAATATTTAGTTGATTCTATCTGGACTGGGCGTTTCCCACCCGGTTCATTCTTACCTGCAGAACGCGAGTTATCGGAATTAATTGGCGTGACTCGTACTACTTTGCGAGAAGTATTACAGCGTTTATCTCGTGATGGTTGGTTACACATTCAGCACGGCAAGCCCACCAAGGTGAACAACTATTGGGAAACGGCTGGCCTCAATGTGCTAGTAACGATGGCAAGGCTCGATCAAAGCGGTATTCCTGAATTAGTCGATCAGCTCCTTTCCGCTCGTACCAATGTTTCTGTTATCTATATTCGCGCGGCGTTTAAGAGTGCATCAGAAGCATCGATAGATATTCTTAATCAGTACAAAGCGATTGATGATACAGCACAGGCGTATGCAGATTTTGATTATTCGTTGCATCATCAATTGGCGTTTGCCTCTGGCAATCCAATTTATGTATTGATTCTCAACGGCTTTAAGGATTTATACGGACGTGTCGGTAAGCTTTATTTTGAAATGCCAGAGGCCAGAAGAATGGCCGACCGTCACTATGATGATTTGATTCGAATCGCACAACAAGGCGAGCACGATCAAGTTGTTGGTGCATTACGCCGTTATGGTTTAAAAACCGGAAAGATGTGGCAAGCGCTTCGCGAGCGAATTCCCACTGATATTGTTGATCCGATTCGTTAATCAACGATTCAGACATAAAAAAAGCAAAGCCGGTGGCTTTGCTTTTTTTTGCCTGAATTAAATGTTATTTATAATCAGGCAACGTGACGTTAAGTTCTAATACGGCTAAATCGTCATTCTGCTCAAATTCAACACTGACCTGTTCTTCTGAGACCTTCACGTACTTTGCAATTACTTTCAAGATATCTTGCTTAAGTTGCGGTAAATAGTCAGGACTCATTCGATTTTTTCGCTCATGGGCGACAATTATCTGCAACCGCTCCTTTGCGAGTGATGCTGTGTTGGTTTTGTTACTACGAAAATAATCAAATAAAGACATTATTTACCTCCAAAGATACGCTTGAATAAACCTTTCTTCTCTTGCGTCAGAAAGCGGAAATCCACCTCTTCGCCGAGTAGACGCGCGATAGCATCTGAATAGGCTTGGCCAGCATCACTGTCGCTGTTATGAACGACTGGTTCGCCAGAATTTGATGCTTTTAATACCGCTTGTGACTCAGGGATAACGCCTAATAGCTTTATCGCAAGAATATCAACGATATCATCCACACTTAGCATTTCGCCGTCGTCGACTCTGCTCGGATTATAACGGGTGATTAAGAGGTGTTCTTTAATCGGCTCTAGACCTTCTTCAGCACGTTTTGACTTACTTTGTAAAATACCCAAAATTCGGTCCGAATCACGTACCGATGAAACCTCTGGGTTAGTCGTTACGATTGCTTGATCGGCAAAATACAATGCCATCATTGCACCAGCCTCGATTCCTGCAGGAGAGTCACAGATGATGTAATCGAAAGATTCCTTTAACTCATCAATTACCTTGCCTACACCTTCACGGGTGAGGGCATCTTTGTCACGAGTTTGCGATGCCGGTAAAATAAATAAGCCATCGACTCGTTTATCTTTGATCAAGGTCTGATTGATGTTCGACTCGCCGTTAATTAGGTTTACAAAATCATAAACAACGCGGCGTTCACACCCCATGATTAAATCGAGATTACGCAAGCCAATATCGAAATCGATAATGACGGTCTTGTGACCCTGCAATGCGAGTCCTGTGCCGATAGCTGCACTTGAAGTAGTTTTACCGACACCGCCTTTTCCCGATGTAACAACGATAACTTGAGCCATTAATCCATTCCTTTATTTATTTGTTGCAGGGAGCACATCGACCACGAGGAGCTCCTGTTCTAATTTGATGAAACCCGCATGTTGCCAATGGGTTTGTGGTATTGCTTCGCTAAGCCAATATGTACCAGCAATAGAGACTAGCTCAGCTTCTATTGATTGGCAAAATATAGCACTGTCTTTATTACCCTTGGCGCCAGCAATAGCACGGCCGCGCAGTTTACCATAAATATGGATACTACCGTCACTAATCACTTCGGCGCCGTTGCCAACGGAGCCTATAATCACTAAATCACATCCTTGAGCATAGATCTGTTGCCCCGAACGAATATTTTGCTTGACGATTTTGGCGGCACGGGTTGGTTCTTCGGTTGGTTGTATTGGGTCGGGGGCTTTATCGTTTGCCGCCGGGATAGAGGTCATTGCATTATTTGGCTTAGGTTGCTGTAGCGTGGCAAGCCCCGCCATTCTAGCTTGCTGCTTTTGCAAGGTGCTACCATTACAAATACCAACGCAGATGAAATCTTTTTCTTCGATTGATTGTTTCAGTAACGAAAAATCCAATGTTTCGTCGCCTATTTTGTCGATATTAACGACCAAAGGCGCGCGATAAAAAAATGAAGGGGCCTGGGCTAATTTACTCGCCAACTGTTGTTGTAAATTATCGAGGTTACTATCTTCTAATTGAAGTACTGATAATGGAAAAAGGCTGCCTTTTAGCTGTGCACTACTTTGTGGCATGTGAAAATCCCTGCAAATAACAAACAAATGCTATTAATAAATTATTTTTTATGAGCGCTCATGGTATATTCTCGATTATTAGTTATCAAGTCGTCAACACAGGTTTTTATTCCCCAATGATAGTATCCGTATACAAAAGTTCGAAAAAAGCAGACACCTACCTCTATATCGAGAAAAGAGATGATTTTAAACCCGTACCCAAGGTGTTACTCGAGACGTTTGGTCGTCCTAAGTTTGTGATGATGGTTGCACTCCAAAAACGCGATTTATCAATCGCGGATAAAGAAAAAGTGATGGCCAAAATTAGAGAACAAGGTTTTTATTTGCAAATGCCGCCGCCAGAAGTTGACTTACTTAAAGAATTTAAACAGAATCAGGGCTAAGTTAGTCAAATATAGGTTGTTTTATGAAGTTTAATTGTTTGATGTCAGGGTTGTTGATCGTGTTCTGTGGCGTTAGCCAGGCACAATCAACCCCATTGTTTAGCCAATCTGTATCGCAAATAAAACATGCCTTAATCAGTGACTCTCTGAGTAAAGAGACTATTGATGATGCTTTTAAACGGGTCAAACGTATCCGTAAGTCTGGTCGCGATATCGCGAATGAGGCGAGTAAGGAGGTCGGTGTTTACGGTTATTTAGAGCAATACTTACCGAAAATCGTCACCGATGATCTCGTGGTAGCAACGCGTCTTTATTACAAAAATAACTTGCCGCTATTAAAAGCATTAGAAAAAAAGTATCAGGTGCAACCCCGATTTTTGGTGGCGTTATGGGGAGTCAATAATAAATTAGCCCGTGAAAGCTATGGTTATGACGCGTTATCAATACTCACGTCGCTTAAGCACAGCAAGGGTGATGCTGTTGCGCTTGAGGAAATCGCGAGTGTGATTAAACTTAATGCGAGCAAACAACTTGGCGATATTGCGCTTACCAGCAATTGGCAGGGGACGTTAGGTTTACTTAAGATGAAGCCTTCGCAGCTTTTAAATAATGCACAAGACCACGACAATGACGGTAAGGTAGACATTTGGAATAGCCAAGCAGACGCTTTTGCATCGATAGCACAATACTTGAAGAGCAATGGCTGGAATTATGAGCAAACTTGGGGAAGACAGGTTAAATTGCCAAAGAGCTATGCCAACGCCTCATTAGCCGATACTGCTTTCCATCCGCTTAGTGAATGGAAGAAGCGAGGCTTACGTCGATTCGATGATCGAGCGCTCCCTAGTGCGACGATTCCTGCGAAGCTAGTTGCGCCCGATGGATCTGGTGGACGTGTGTATTTAACTTACCAAAACTTTGAGCTTGTCAATCAATTAACCAACTCTGTGTATGACTCAATAGCGGTGGGCTACTTGGCTAATCGGATTAAATATCCAGCGATTAATTAAACTGAGTGATGATTTTTATCGCCAATAGGCTGAAGATTGTAGTACTTGATGTGATCTATCACGCATATTTGTTAAAAGCACCCCAAGTTTGATCCTGCATCATACTAATTTGTCAGATAAAGCCGTAGTATTTGTACGGCTTAATTTTATTTGAGATTTTAATTATGAATGTTCTAACCGTTGATTATAACGCAAGTGACGCCCCTCAACGCTTTGTTGAATCCCTTCACAAAACTGGGTTTGGTGTGTTAACCAACCATCCTATCGCTAAAGAGAAAGTACAAGCTATCTATGATACTTGGTATGATTTCTTTATGAGCGAAGCTAAGCACGACTTTCTATACAGTAAAGAAACGCAAGATGGATACTTTCCGCCTTCTGTGTCAGAAACGGCTAAAGGGCACAGTGTAAAAGATATTAAAGAATATTTTCACTGTTATCCATGGGGAAGAATGCCGGCACATTTACAATCTCAAGTAATGGAGTATTACGCATTAGCTAATACGCTAGCTCAAGAATTGCTAGGTTGGATCGAATTGTACGCGCCTGACGATGTTAAAGCGTTATTTAGTCAGTCATTACCGTCTATGATTGAAGGAAGTGAAGGGACGCTATTACGTGTTCTTCATTATCCACCAATGACCGGCGAAGAAGAACCAGGTGCGATACGCGCTGCAGCGCACGGCGATATTAATTTACTGACTATTCTCCCAGCGGCCAATGAGCCAGGATTGCAAGTGATTGCAAATGATGGCAGTTGGTATGATGTGCCTTGTGATTTTGGGAATATTATTATCAACATCGGTGATATGTTACAAGAAGCCTCAGGCGGTTATTACCCGTCGACAATTCATCGCGTGATTAACCCAACAGGTGGCCGTACTGAAAAGTCACGGATTTCATTACCATTGTTCTTACATCCTAACCCTGAGGTTGTGTTATCTGATAAGTACACTGCCGATAGTTATTTGGAAGAACGCTTACGCGAACTCGGCGTTAAGTAATCTGAATAATGTTTAAAAAAGGCGCTAATAGCGCCTTTTTTGCGTTTTATTGCATAAAAAGCTTGAGTAATCCCCTGTGCCTTGTAAATTAATTTTCTATTGAAGTTGAAATTTACAGATTTAGCCCAATATATTGATTATTAATGCCAGTTGTCTTTTCCTATTTTACGGCTGGCCGATACTTGTGGATCATATTGAGAGAGACAAACATGCCCTTAGAGCGCTCAGAACGCATTGACATTCCAGTTTTACCGTTACGCGATGTTGTCGTGTATCCGCACATGGTTATCCCATTATTTGTTGGTCGCGAGAAGTCGATTCGTTGCTTAGAAGCGGCAATGGAACAAGATAAACTGATCTTGCTTATTGCCCAAAAAGATTCAAACGTTGATGACCCGAATATTGACGAGATATATCAAGTCGGTACGGTAGCGACCATTCTACAGTTACTAAAATTGCCAGATGGCACCGTCAAAGTGCTAGTTGAAGGACAGCAACGTGCACGCATTAATAAGCTGTCAGTGAGTGATGAGCTTCTTAGCGCTGACGCTCAATATTTAGTGACAACGCCACTTGATGATTTAGAGCAAGAAGTGCTTATTCGCACGGCAGTTGCGCAATTTGATTCCTACATCAAGCTTAATAAGAAAATTCCACCGGAAGTGCTCACTTCATTGTCGGGTATTGATGATGCCGCGCGTTTGGCCGATACAATGGCAGCGCACATGACCTTAAGTCTTGAAGATAAGCAACAAGTTATCGAGATTGAAGGAATAAACGAACGTCTCGAGTTTTTATTGACGATGATGGAGTCGGAAATTGACTTATTGCACATGGAAAAGAAAATCCGTGGCCGCGTCAAGAAACAAATGGAAAAGTCTCAGCGAGAGTATTACCTCAATGAGCAAATGAAAGCTATTCAAAAAGAAATTGGCGAATTAGATGATACGCCCGATGAAATGGAAGAGCTTGCGTTAAAAATCAAAGAGTCTGGTATGACCGCTGATGCTAAGAAGAAAGCTGAAGCCGAATTACAGAAGCTAAAAATGATGTCGCCGATGTCAGCTGAAGCGACCGTGGTACGAAGCTACATCGATTGGATGATTTCGGTGCCATGGAAAAAACGTAGTAAGGTGAAGAAAGATTTGAAAAAAGCCGAGGTGGTGCTTAATGCCGACCACTTTGGACTAGAAAAAGTTAAAGAACGGATCCTTGAGTATTTAGCGGTTCAATCACGTGTACGTCAACTCAAAGGACCAATCTTGTGTTTAGTAGGCCCCCCTGGCGTGGGTAAAACCTCATTGGGCCAATCCATTGCTAAAGCCACTGGACGTAAATATGTTCGAATGGCGCTGGGCGGGGTACGTGATGAAGCTGAAATTCGTGGTCATCGTCGTACTTACATCGGTTCAATGCCCGGTAAGTTGATTCAAAAAATGGCCAAGGTTGAAGTCAAAAACCCTTTGTTTTTGCTTGATGAAATTGACAAAATGAGTTCGGATATGCGTGGCGACCCTGCTTCTGCATTATTAGAGGTGTTAGATCCTGAGCAGAATAATAGCTTTAACGATCATTACCTAGAAGTTGACTATGATTTGTCAGATGTCATGTTTGTTGCAACGTCAAACTCAATGAACATTCCTGGCCCGTTGCTCGACCGAATGGAAGTTATTCGTTTATCGGGATACACCGAAGATGAAAAACTAAATATTGCAAAACAACATTTGTTGGAGAAGCAAATTGAGCGTAACGGCCTCAAGACGAAAGAAATTGAAATAAGTGATAGTGCGCTAATTGGTATTATTCGTTATTACACCAGAGAAGCCGGTGTGCGTTCACTCGAGCGAGAAATCTCTAAACTTTGCCGTAAAGCGGTTAAGCAATTATTGCTCAAAGAAGTGTCGGGCAAAGTCATTATTGATGACAAGAATCTTAGTGACTATCTAGGCGTGCAACGTTTTGATTACGGAAAATCTTCGGGCAATAACCAAATAGGCCAAGTCACTGGATTAGCGTGGACTGAAGTTGGCGGTGAGTTGTTAACCATTGAAACAGCCTCTATGGTCGGTAAGGGTAAACTTACCTACACCGGTTCATTAGGTGATGTGATGCAAGAGTCCATACAAGCGGCAATGACCGTGGTTCGTTCTCGCAGTGATAAATTACGTATTAATGACGATTTCCACGAGAAACGTGATATTCACGTCCATGTGCCTGAAGGCGCGACCCCTAAAGATGGTCCTAGTGCCGGTATTGCAATGTGTACTGCGTTAGTCTCTAGCTTAACCGGAAATCCGGTACGTGGTGATGTGGCGATGACCGGAGAGATCACCTTACGTGGTGAAGTGCTACCCATTGGTGGCCTGAAAGAGAAGTTATTAGCGGCTCATCGTGGTGGTGTCAAGCGTGTTCTTATCCCGTATGAGAATGAACGCGATCTTGCCGAGATCCCAGATAATGTTATTGGTGATTTAGAAATCCACCCTGTACGTTGGATTGATGAGGTCTTAACGTTAGCGTTAGAGCATGATCCTCAAGGATTTTGTGTAAAAAGCTAGCAAAAAGCACTAAAAGGCGAAAAAAAGTCGATATTTTTTAAAAAAAGTACTTTTAAAAGTCATAATCTGTGTTAGCCTAACTAACGTTGAATTGCTATAAAGCAGTGTTGGCGCGAGATTGCGGCAATATCGTTTTTTAGGCCAACATAACAAAACGCCATTTTCCAATGTTTGGTTATGGTTAATAACAAAAAGATACAGCCCAGGACGTTAAGGCTGTTGTAACAAGAAAAACTGAAGGGGATGACATGAACAAATCACAACTTATTGATAAAATGGCTGAAAGCGCAGATATCTCAAAAGCTAACGCTGGTCGCGCATTGGATGCCTTTATCGAGACTGTTACAGACGCTCTTAAAGAGGGTGACAAAGTTTCTCTAGTTGGTTTTGGTACTTTTGAAGTACGTCAACGCTCAGCACGCACTGGTCGCAACCCACAAACGGGTGCAGAGATCAAGATTGCTGCAGCAAACGTACCTGCATTTAAAGCCGGTAAAGCATTAAAAGATTCTGTGAACCAATAAGAATTAAGGAGTGGTAGTTCAGTTGGTTAGAATACCGGCCTGTCACGCCGGGGGTCGCGGGTTCGAGTCCCGTCCACTCCGCCAAATTAATAATGCGTCTCTTTGAGGCGCATTTTTTTTGCCAAAAAATAATGACATTTTTAGTGAACTTAATGGAATGGTATTAATTTTAAAATTGTTGCTTATTTCATGAGCAGTACGATGCTTAGTGTGTGGATTGGCCTGTTGTTTGCTGCTATGATGTGGCGAAATTATTAATCTATTAGTCGTCATACTTAATCTGCTCAATAGATTAGACGAAACAAAAATAAGAAAGAGGCTCTGATGTTAGAAAAAATTCGGGATGGATCTCAAGGGGTAGTAGCAAAAACGATCCTCGTAGTGGTTATTTTATCATTCGCATTTGCTGGTATTGGCAGCTACTTAGGCAGCAGTAACGATGTTGCTGGCGCTGTGGTTAATGGCACCGAAATTAGCGCGGCTGATGTAGAAAAGGAATTCCAACAAGAGCGGCAGAGACTACAACAACAGTATGGTGAAATGTTCAATGCCATTGCCAATGATGAAAAATATATGGCGACTGTTCGCAGTAACGTACTTGAGCGCTTAGTTGCACAAGAGCTATTGTTACAAGCGGCATCGAATATGGATCTTCGTGTTGGTGACGACGAAATTAAACAAGCTATCCGCGAGATGAAAGAATTTCAAATCGATGGTGTCTTTAGTAATGAACGTTATCAGAGCCTTATACGCCAAGCAGGATATCGTGTTGAGCAGTTCCGCGACATGATGCGTATTGATATGACACGTCGTCAGTTGATTGCAACGTTAATCGGGTCTGATTTCTCATTAGAGAATGAAGCGAATGCAGTGGCGAAACTAGAGCAACAGACTCGCGATTTACGTTATATTGAAGTTAATTCCAACGATTTCCTAGCTAACGTTGAAGTTGATGCTGAAGAGATCAATGAGTATTACGAACTCAATAACGGTCAATTTCAAACTCAGGAAACGTTAAGTCTTGATTATGTGGAATTAAAGGTTAGCGATTTATTGAATCAGGTATCTGTAGATGATGCCCTAGTTCAAGCAACCTATGACGAAGATATCGCGCAGTATCAAACTGACCCGCGTCGTCGTGTATCACATATGTTATTCAAGTTTGGCGACGATGAAGCGGCTGCACAAAAAAATGCAGACGATGCCCTCGGTCAATTGAAAGGTGGCGCTGATTTCGCTGCACTTGCTAAAGAAATTTCAGAAGATGCTTTTAGTGCAGAAAATGGCGGTGATCTCGATTGGATTTCAACCGGTATGGACCCTGAGTTTGATAAAGCAGCGTTTGCATTGAGTAAAGGCGAGTTGTCGTCAGTGGTTCGTTCAGAGTTTGGTTTTCATATTTTATTAGCGACAGATGCTGAAGAAGTGATGACAAGACCATTTGACGAAGTGAAAGGTGACATTGAGCAAGCGCTATTAACGGATGCTGCCAAAGAGCTTTTCTATGAGCAACAGCAACAACTAGCCGATATTGCTTTTGAAGTGCCTGAAAATTTGGATGAAGCGGCCACTGCCATCGAAAGCACGGTTAAGTCAACGACGTTATTCACCCGGGCTACTGCACCAGAGCCTGTTAGCCATCAAGCGGTATTAGCTGCGGCGTTTTCAGACCTAGTGTTACTTGACGACGTTAATTCTGACGTTATTGAGATCTCCCCTGATCACCTTATCGTCGTGCGTAAAAAAATGCATAATCCAAGCGAAATTAAACCGCTAGCGGATGTTAATGACGTGATATCTCAGCGCCTTAAACAGCAAAAATCGCAAGAATTAGCGAAAAACAAAGCACAAGAGTATCTAACTGCATGGAACAATGATGAGCAAGTCTCAAACGTTGCAGTGAGCGAGAAATCCGGTGTGTTACGTACAAATCGTGATATCGATGCGGCGATTGTTAATGCAGCATTTAAACTGGCTAAGCCAGTCGCTGGTAACAGTGATAGTGAGCTTGTTAGCACCGCCGGTGGTGAAGCGATTGTAACGTTGACTAACGTTACAGAAGCGAGTGATGTCGCTGACAGCGTAACAGCTATCTTACAGCGCATGGAACGTAGTAATGCTGATGTTACTTATCGCGCATTTATTCAATCGCTTAAAGATGCTAGTGATATTCAATATCCGAAAGCATAATCATAGCGTAGATTTTAGTTGAGACAAAAAGGCGGCTTGTTCCGCCTTTTTTTATGCTCAAATGGTATGAACTATCAATAATCAAAAAGGTGCATCGTGGAACGAGGTCAGTTTAGTTCTAAATTAGGTTTTATCATGGCGGCGGCTGGCGCTGCGGTCGGCTTAGGTAATATCTGGGGCTTCCCGACGCAAGTCGCTAGTAATGGTGGTGGTGCGTTTGTTCTGGTGTATCTATTGCTCGCCTTTTGTTTAGCCTATCCTGCGTTAATGGCAGAATTGATTGTTGGTCGTTACGCTCGTGCTAACGCGGTGATTGCGTTGCCGATGTTAAGCGATAACAACAATATTAAGAAGCTTGGTCGTGTTGTTGGGGTGTTAGGCCTTATCACAGTCGCGGTTATCTTAAGCTTTTATGCAATTATCTCTGGGTGGTTGTTTTCTTTTGCCATTGCACCAATCGCCAGCACATTTGGCTTCGATAATGTGAGCCAGTGGTTAACGACCTTTTCGTTAGAGCGTAATGTTACTTTTACATTGCTCTTTATGTTGGCGACAATCTTGATCATTGGTGCAGGTGTAAGCAATGGTATCGAACGCTGGACTAAAGGCATGATGCCTGCACTTGTGGTACTGCTAGTGTTACTGATTGGCTATATGCTGACACTGCCAGGCGCAATGGAAGGGCTTAAGCATTATTTGGTTCCTGATTTTAGCCGTATTTTAGACCCAAACTTAATTATCGGCGCGTTAGGACAAGCGTTCTTCTCCTTATCGTTAGGTGTTGGGTGTATGTTGATTTATGGCTCGTATTTATCGAGTAAAGAAAATATTGTTAGTGTTGGCGCATGGGTTACGTTAATCGATGTTGGCTTAGCATTTGTTGCGGGACTATTAATTATTCCAGCGATGTATGTTGCCGCACAATACGGCGTTGAAATATTCGATGAAAACGGCGTACTTTATAACAGTGATACCCTTATTTTTACCGTGCTTCCTGCGTTATTTGAACAGATTGATGGCATTGGCTTGTTCGTGTCATTTGCGTTCTTTTTATTGATGTCAATGGCGGCGTTAACGTCGTCTATCTCGTTACTCGAAGTGCCTGTAGCCTATGTTGTCGAGGGCCATCAGGTTGGCCGAAAAAAGGCCAGCTGGATAATAGGTGTCTTAGTCACGGTGTTAAGTATAACAATTGTGTTTAATTTCCAATGGCTATTTGGCTTGGTTATTATGGTCACAACACAATATAGCCAACCGATCCTTGGGCTATTCTTCTGTTTATTTGCCGGTTGGGTATGGCACCGCGATAGTGCATTAGCCGAGATTAAGAAAGGGTTCGAAGACGCACAAGACAGTCTATTCTGGAAAATTTGGCCGTGGTATGTACGCTTCGTATGCCCACTGTTTATTATTTTAATGTTTGTACACGCGATGTGGGAAAAAGTATGACCAATGCAAATGAAATAAAACGCGGCATGGCCGTTGAACTCGATGGCAAGAAGCTATTGGTAAAAGATATTTTCGTGCAAAATCCAAGTGCACGTGGTGCGGCGACACTTTACAAAATGCGCTTTAAAGATATTGAGAGTGGCGCAAAAGTAGAACAACGCTTTAAAGGCGACGAAAAACTGCAACAACTGGATTTAAATATTCGTGCCGTTAGTTTTTCTTACATCGATGGTGAAGAATATATCTTCATGGACGATGAAGACTATAGTCAATTTAGCTTTAATAAAGCTGATATTGAGGATGAATTATTGTTTATTACTCAAGACACTAAAGGGCTACAGTTACTTGAAATCAACGGTAACGGTGTTGGTATTGATTTACCACAATGGGTTGAGTTGGTGATTAGTGAAACATCGCCGTCGATCAAAGGTGCATCGGCGAGCGCGCGTACTAAACCAGCAAACTTTGAGACCGGTCTGGTGGTTCAGGTACCAGAATATATTTCGACGGGTGAAAAGATTAAGATTCACGTGCAAGATAAGAAATTTATGCAACGGGCGGAGTCGTAGGAATCGCTGAGGGCGCTTGTTGAAACTCAGGTGTTAGAGAGGTGTAAAGCCGTGCTAAGTATTAGCACGGCTTTTTTGTTTGCCCAGCAAAGCTGGCAAACCCGTCCGCTTGAAAGATAGCGGAATCACCCTGACTAAGGGGAAGATAATCTGAATGACAAGGGCGACACTGGCTAACGGTGAGGTCTGAAGGAAGTCATAGGAAATTAGATGTACACAACTAACCGTAACCTGTTTCGGCAGCATTGGTGGGTAAGCGTTCAAAATAGCGCGAAGCCCTATACTTAGTCAGACTAATGTTGTGCTTGAAGGTGGAATATCTAATAGGGAGTCAGTGCAATAACTGGGGAAGCCTGACATCACATCCAGGCAAGTGCTGGAGGCATAAACTCAAGGGGTGACCCGAGGTTAATGTTGGTGCGAGGTGGCAGATGAA
>Ga0209395_1000300_pt1 | contig 74361 bp, 59 predicted proteins | sample GOMGulsemesocosm_3_FD_184635 | JGI IMG/M metagenome (GOLD analysis project Ga0209395, IMG submission 184635) | Methane-oxidizing microbial communities from mesocosms in the Gulf of Mexico - GOM9D Gulf of Mexico (SPAdes) (version 2) | ecosystem: Environmental > Aquatic > Marine > Cold seeps...
GACTCAACAATGGATAGCAGTTGCGAAGATTCGGTCACCAGTTTCATACCGATCCCTCCACCGCCTGCGGTCGCTTTGACGAGCAATGGAAAACCAATAGTGCTTGCCATAGCATCGACTTGAGACAATTGTTCAATGGTAAAACGCTCTGAGCCAGGTAACACGGGCACATCAGCAGCGCGCGCTAGCTGGCGTGCACTGTCTTTATCTCCCATAATATCGATACAGTCGGGTGTTGGACCTACCCATAACATCTGATGCTCGATCACCGCTGTGGCAAAATCACTGTTTTCTGCCATAAAACCATAACCCGGATGAATGGCATCAACGCCGGCCGCGGTGGCCACTTCTAAAATGGCGGCCTGGTTGAGATAACTGGTTTTGGCTGGCGCGTCGCCGAGTAAAAAAGCCTCATCGGCCAATTGGCAATGTAACGAGTGTTCATCGGCCGTGGAATAGACGGCAACCGTTGCTATTCCTAAGCACTTGGAGGCACGGATAATGCGGCACGCGATTTCGCCGCGATTGGCTATTAATAATTTTGTTATCGGCTTATGGAGGACTTGGTTAATATTATTATTCATTATGTACTCACTTTATCTGGTCTTAGTTAACTACTCGCTTGAAATTGAGCGACGGCCTGTTGTACGGCGCGGGCTACATCAATTGCGTTCGGGGTATCGGAGTGCACGCAGATACTACTCGCAACGATAGGGATATCTTTCCCATTGACTGATAGGGTTGTTCCCTGCGTGATCGCTTGTTCTATCTTGCTTTTTACCGCGTGCGCATCTAGGGGCTCATGACTTTTAGTGATGATTAATTCGCCTTGGTCGTTATAATCTAAATCTGCATAAAACTCGCCGATAAACTTCACTCCACGACCGCGATATACTTCTTCATGTACTGTGCCAGCGAGCCCGTACAACGGAACGTTAAACTCCAAGGCTACATCGCACAGTACATTTGCAGTATCCTTATCAACTGCTGCTCGTCCGTATAAAGCACCATGAGGTTTGATATGGTTTAGCGGCATATCCAACGTATCGAGAAATCCTTTGAGAGCACCCACTTGATAGATTAAATCGGCACGTAATTCTTCCATACTAATCGCGATGTAGCGGCGGCCAAACCCTTGTTTATCAGGGTAAGAAGGGTGCGCGCCCACTTTAACTTGGTGTTGTTTGGCTAATGTGACTGTTTTGAGCATGATTTGTGGATCGGATGCATGAAACCCGCAGGCGACATTAGCGACGGAAATAAATTCCATTAATCCGCTATCGTCACCCATTGTGTAAAGCCCAAACCCTTCACCCATGTCACAGTTAATTTCAATTGTCATGATTAATTTCCTAATTTTTGTCTAAATTGGTCGGCCAATACGGCAATGATTAATAAGCAACCAATTACCACAGTTTGGAGATAGGACTCGACATGCGCTAAGTTCATCCCGTTTTGAATTAAGCCAATGAATAAGGCACCCATCACCACGCTAGCAAGACGACCAACACCGCCACGTAAACTTACCCCTGCAATAACACAGGCGGCAATCGACTCTAACGGCAGCGCAGCACCAATGTTGGCTTCGCCTGTTTCTAGTCTCGCGGTAAGCAACAAACCACTAATCGCAGCCATTAATGCACACAGAACATAGGTGTTGAAGAGAACGAGTTGCGTGTTAATACCGGATAACTTAGCGGCTTTTTCGTTGCCACCCACCGCATAGAGATAGCGTCCACCAACTGTATGATTGAGGAAAAACCACATCGTTATTGCGATAACAGCGGTCATTAATACCGGTGTGGGCACGCCAAATACCCTGCCAAAGCCAAAGACATCGCTAAAGATTTCTGGCATCCCATAAACGGGCGCGCCACCCGTTAAATACAGTGCCGCGCCAAAGCCGACTGACGACATGCCAAGGGTCATCATAAAGGGGGACACCCGACCATAAGCCACGCCCAACCCATTAATCATGCCGACGATCGCGCCCGTTGCCAGGCCTGCCAGTATGCCAAACGTGATCGCCAATACTGGTTGCTCGGGCCATAATTGGTTGGTCCACGACATCACCATTGCGGCAACGACGGAGGTTAACGCGATAATAACGCCCACTGATAAGTCAAAGCCTCCGCTAAGTAGGGCCAACATTTGCCCCATCGCCACTAGCATCAGATAGGTCGACTGGCGAGCGACATTGAGTAGGTTGTCAACCGTTAAGAAATTACCGGAGAGCAAGGTAAACGTCACCATGGCGATGATCAGTAGAAACGGCAACACGCCTAATTTTAAAAAGGTATATTTTATTAACGCCGTCATTTTGTGTACTAATCCTCGCACAGATGACTGTTGCGTTATATCGAACGTAGAGGTATTCATGCTGCATGCTCCTTGTCACTAAAAAAATGGCTTAACACTTGATGTTCATTAATGTCGTTGCCTTGTAAATGAGCCGCTATCTTGCCGTGACTAAAGACGTAACAGCGATGGCTCAAGTTGATTATTTCTGGCAAATCGGACGATATAAGTAGAATGGCCGCCCCTTGTTGGCATAACTCACTGATAAACTGATAGATGATTTTACGGGTTTTTATATCCACGCCCACGGTTGGCTCATCAAAAACAAATACCTTAAATTGACGAGACAACGCTTTAGCTATCAGCACTTTTTGTTGGTTGCCGCCGCTCAAAGTTGCCACTAATTGATGGTGGTCTGAGGCTTTGATATGAAGCTTTTCAACTAGAGCATCAATACATTGCTGTTCATTTTTTCCTTTGATGACGTGACTCATTTTGTAGCTTAATGGCGCCGTTTTTAATGCGTTAATGGTTAGGTTATGCGCAATGCTACTGCTGAGAATCAAACCACTATCACGGCGATCGGGTGGGCAATAATACAAACCCGCCGCAATAAGCTGTTGTGGGCTAGGTTGCTTGATTGTATGACCGTCAATCTCTATCTCACCTTCCGCTAGGCTGGTTATGCCATAACAGCATTGAGCCAGTTCTGATTTTCCGCAGCCAATTAACCCGGCTAGCCCAACAATCTCGCCCTGTCGTACCTCGAGGCTGACATCGTTTAAGCCGTTGCTGGCACTGAGGTGATTAACCCTAAAAATTACCTCACCTTTGGTTGATTCAAACCTCGGAAAGACCGCTGAAGCGCCATCACCGGTCATCATTTCAACTAAACTATCCTCACTAAGATCTTGCGTCATTAATTGGCCAACGACATGACCATCTCGTAGCACGGTGACGCGATCAGAAATACGCCTTATTTCAGCCATGCGGTGAGTGATATAAACAATAGCAACGCCTTGTGACTTGAGTTTGTCGAGTAAGGCAAAGAGTTTATTAGTTTCATGATCGGTTAATGACGCGGTCGGTTCATCCAGAATCAATACCTTAACCTCGCCACAAAAAGCTTTCGCTATTTCAACCATCTGCTGACCTGCCCGCGGTAACTCGCCAACATTTTGTTCGGGAGTTAGTTCAAAGTCTAATTGGCTAAGAATTTCACCCGCCCGGCGGTTCATTGCCGCGCGGTCGAGTATTGTGTGATGGCTTAACTCTTGGCCTAGAAATATGTTGTCGGCGACTGATAGTTGCTCCACCAAAGAAAACTCTTGAAATACAGCGCAAATACCAAATGCTCGTGCTTGATTAACCGACTTTATGGTGATCTGTTGGCCATCAAAACTGAGTTGACCCGAACTTGGTTGGTTGGCGCCTGCAATAATCGAAATCAACGTCGATTTTCCCGCACCATTTTCACCAAATAGCACATGCACTTCACCGCGCTGTAACGCAAAGTCAATTGGTTGCAGAGCTAGGTTGTTACCATATTCTTTACTAATGCCCGTTAGCGATAGTACGGGCTCTTTAATTGCCGTAGTCATGGCTGGCTCCTTTTAATCGACACTGAAAGTAGGTTTGAACGAAGCGGGCGCTAGTGCGGCTTGACGGTCAAAGTGCTTAATATTACTGTGATCAACCATGAACAACTTAGGGCCTACGTGCATACGATATGGGATGCCCTGTAAAACGCGCACCGCTTGATCAACTGCAATTCGTCCTTGAATAACGGTTGAATCAGTCGGGGCTGCTAATATACGCCCAGTCTTAATTCCTCGTTCTACGCCGGGGGTAAAGTAGTATGAAATGACCTTTATCTTTTTGCCTAAACCGCGGCTACGTATGATGCTTGAAGCGGCTTCGGCGGTGACTGCTGTTCCCACAATATATTCAAGGTCCGGATAAGCTTGTAGGGTGTCTTCAACAAGCTTTGCTTGTACCTCTTTACCAGTATCACCATATTTTGTGGCAAGTAACTCTATCGCGCCTGATTTTATTGCGTCTGAAAATCCCTTATGGCCCGCTTCAACCCATCCGGCGCCTGATGGCCCAGGAAACCAAGCGACCTTAGCGGATTTAGCGCCCTTAGGATGTAGGCTCACTAAATATTCGCCCGCTTTGGCCCCCATCTCGCCGAATGACACCAGTGATTTGGCGACGATGTCAGTTGACGAAACACCGTTAACAACATCGACTACTGGAATGTTCTTGGCGCGGACCTCACTAATCACGTTATTAAGACCCTGATAGGAGATAGCGCCAACAATAACCGCGTGTGCGCCAGCGGCAACACAATCTTCAATCTGAGAAATTTGTTTGTTGAGATTGGTGTAACCACCAGCTTCCACGAGGTTTATCTTGACGCCAAGGCGTTTTGCTTCATCGATAATGCCGTAGTTTACTGCGGTCCAGTAAGCGTCTTTCATGTGTGGAAATGAGACACATATTTTCCATTTTTTACTCGCACTGCTCAACGGCTGATAGCTCGTTGTTGTCTTAGTGCTGCTCATATCAAAGGGAGGATTCAAGACATCGACTTCGTACGGATACCACTGGTTATTACTGTTAGCAGGGCTGCTAGTGGCGGTGAGTGTTAATGTGACTAAGGCGATTAACCCAGTTAGTTTATTCATTATAGATCTCCAGCGCTTTTTAGTTATTGTGAAATTTAGTTTGTATTGTTTTGAAACTTGTTTAATCTTTAACCGAAGTGGTGCATTTGTAAATTTAGATTTTTTATCAATAAAATTCTGTTTTTCGGAATGCTAAAATAATGAGAAGAGGAACCAACAAGATGTCGATCACCTTAAGACAGATTAGGTATTTTATTGCGGCGGCGGAAAGTGGAAAAGTGACCGAGGCTGCCGCCTCGGTCGGCATTTCATCGTCCGCGGTCACTAATGCGATTCAAGAGCTCGAAGCAATGCTAGGTGTCTCGTTGTTTGACCGGCATCATAAGGGGCTAAAACTGACCTATAACGGTTATCATTTCTTAAAGCATTGCCAAAACATTCAATCGGCTGTGTCAACGGCGTTGCACACATTTAAAGACCGAAAACAGTACTCTGGGAAGCTACGAATAGGTATATCTGCCACCGTCGCCGGCTATTTTTTAACCCCGCTACTGTCGAGATTTAATCGCGCATTTCCTGACGTTAAAATCGAAATTTCAGAATTAAAACGGCCCGTTGCAGAGCACAGATTGCGCCATAAAGAGCTCGATTTGGGGATTTTATTGGTGTCAAATACCAGTGCTAACCAACATCTGGCTAGCGAAACCTTAGTCAGTTCGAAGCGTAAATTGTGGCTCGCCTCTGATCATGAATTGTTGCAAAAAAAGTCGATTAGCTTAGCGGATATTGAGCAGTTTCCTTATATACAACTGACCATCGATGAAGCAATGAATAGTCATATGAACTTTTGGAAAAAGTTAGGACTCAAACCTAATATTGTATTTGAGACCAGTGTTGTCGAAGCCGTTCGCAGTATGGTGGCGACAGGGGAGGGCATTACTATCTTATCTGATATGGTCTATCGCCCGTGGTCGTTAGAAGGAGAACGTATTGAGTCTCGTAGCTTGAGTGATGATATTCCCAGTATGGATGTCGGGCTCGTATGGGCGACAGAAGGTGAAATGCCTGAATTGACTCAGGCATTTATTGAGTTTTGCCGCATGGAATATAATTCAGGGCAGGCAAGAAAGTAGCGAGCAACTAGAAAAAATAGACCGCACCAACGTTCAACCCAAGGTTTTTAATATCTTGTTGTTGATGGTTTTTTGATTGATATTGTGATGCTTCAGCCACGAGCGTTAAGCCAGTCACTAGGCTGTGGTAAACCCCAACGGTCACTTTAGTGCTTTGCTTGAGATTAGTCGCGGGATCATTGAGGTTTCTGTCTAAGTTGGTTTGACCATAGTTGATCCCAACTCGCGTTTTCGAAAAATTAACCATTGCTTGGACAAAGTAACCATCAGAATCTCGTGCATTACCTTGTGCGTCGATAGCATCAAACATTAAACCACAATGGCCGACGCCACTTGCATCATGATAGGAGCCCACAAGCGATAGTTTACCTATGGAATACTTGGCGGTGACATCCCACGCTAACGCCGTTTCACTGCTGGTGGCATTATCGATTTTCTGCGTGAGTAATGTGGTCGAAATAAACCCGCGCTCGAAGTCGAGCCTGATCTTGCCATGAATACCTGGGCTCTTAGAGCCTGAATCGCCAACAAAGGTATTTGCGGCACCTAGTGTCGTTGGATCAAGTGGTTGAAAGAAGCCGATGGTAGCACTGACATTGTCGGTCTTAGGCACGGAATAGTTAATTTGGGATAATCGGTCGACAAAAATATAGCCATAACCCGCGCTACCAAGCGTGGTATTAAGTGGCGATTTTGCTACCGCATGCGCGCCTAAACCAATTAATGACATATCCGCTAAAATAACGTCGATGCCAAAAACGCCATAATCACGGCCGATTTTTATCTCACCAAAATCTTGGTTGGCGACGGTTAAAAACCCCCTAAACGATTCCGTTGAGCCACCAATATTAAACGGTCCGTTAGTTACTGTGCCGCCTTCATAAGCGAAATGAACTCCAATATCATAACCATCGATTTGGCGACTGATCCCAAAATCAATACCGGTTGGCAAATAGCCGTTGGTCACGGACGTCGCGTCATCACCTGTACATAATAGCGGATTTCCGCCGATCGTTGCGCCGTTGTCCTCACATTGGACATACGCCAAATGGCCATTGATATTGCCGTTAACGGTTAAGGTCCAAGGATCAGATTTTAATTCGACGGCTTGTGTATAAAAAGGTGCGCTTAAACCCAACCAAGTGATTATGGCAGCAGTAGCAGGTACGTAGAATAAATGAGTTTTCATTGTTGTTTCCTCTGTGTGTTGTTTTATTGAACAATAAACAGAGTTACAGTGATTGGCTGGTTTGTAAATTCAGATAATTGGTTTATAAAATTCTAAAAATCAGAATGCTATTATTTAGTGAAAGGTTGGATGTTTAGGGAGTGTCGTTGGTCAACCGTTTTGCTCGAAATAGATAGTGATAAAGGATTAGACGTTTATCACTATCGTTACAATGCCTAGCTTATTGGTCTTTTAGTGCGTCGGCGATTTTCTGGTCTGTTTTGTATTGGCTCAAAGCATATACAGACCAAATAGCCGCAACAGGCCAACCGATCACGGTGACTTGTAGAATTAAACAAATAACTCCTGACAGTGGACGACCGATGGTGAAAAATTGTAGCCAAGGGAAAATGAGGGCTAATAGTAAACGCATTATGTTGTTGCTCCATTAAAATTTTGCCTATTATGAATGATTTCCAGATAATTTAAACTACTTGTTGCCGCTAATTTGTAATATGGTGTTGATCTTCAACTTTTAATGAAAGAAATAGCTATGCAGTGGAGTAAGCGGGCGCAACAAATCGAATCCTTTAAGGTGATGGACTTATTAGCCAGAGCCAGTGAACTCACCAGTGAGGGTAAGGATATCATTGCAATGGGGGCGGGCGAGCCTGATTTTCCGACCCCACCACTTGTCGCCAAGGCTGGCATAGCCGCTATCGAGAGTGGGCTGACCAAATACACCCCTTCGACCGGTATCCCACCATTGAAACAGGCGATTAGTGATTATTACTTGCAACGCTATGGCGTGGTGGTGGCGCCAGAACGTGTGATTGTGACCAATGGCGCTTCTGCGGGATTGTTAATGGTGTTTTCATTGCTTGCAGATGTCGGTAAAAATATCCTAATGACCGATCCTGGTTACCCGTGTAATAAGCAATTTCTCCGCTTGGTGGAAGCGCAGGCGAAGCTTATCGATGTTGATAAACATACTAACTTTCAACTAGACCCTGCACTCATTGAGCAACATTGGGATGAGGACAGTGCGGGCATATTAGTTGCCTCTCCCGCTAATCCGACTGGAACCATGCTCTCTAAGGACGCGTTAGCGGCGTTATCGGTTAGTGTTAATAAACGTGGTGGCGCGCTGGTAGTTGATGAGCTATATCATGGTTTGACCTATGAGGAGGATGCTCATAGTGTGCTCGAAGTCGATCAAGATGCGTTTGTTTTAAATAGTTTTTCTAAGTATTTTGGGATGACTGGTTGGCGCTTAGGCTGGGCGATTGTACCGCCAGCCGCGATTGAGCCGATGGAGCGCTTGGCACAAAATCTGTTTATTTCGCCGCCGACGATCGCGCAACATGCGGCGCTTGTAGCTTTTGAGCAAAATACGCTAGCTGAGCTTGAGCGTCGGCGCTGGCAGTTTAAGGAACGTCGTGACGTGTTAGCTACAGGATTAACTGAGCTCGGTTTTGTGATTGAGGCTAACCCTCAAGGCGCATTCTACCTTTACGTTAATGCCGCTAAATTTACCGATAACAGCTACGAATTTTGTTGGTCATTGTTGGAAGAGGATGGGTTGTTGGTGACACCGGGCCTGGATTTCGGCAACAATGATAGCCATCATATGATACGTTTTTCCTACACTACTAGTATCGAAAACATCGCGCGGGCACTGGTTCGCTTAGCCACGCGTTTGGAATAGACTATTCCTTAAAAATCCCTCAATTTATGAGCCTCACACGTGAAAGCGCGCGGGGTTCGTGATATATTTCACACTTCTCAATTCCTTTGTTATTTATTAAGATTCTATCTATGTTGCCCAAGTTAAGTATCGACCAGTTAATTAGTGAAAACACCCTGCTTTTTCTCAATCAATTAAAGGGTAGCGATTTTAGCGGTGATATCGAACAGGATTATGGTGCGCGGCTGGCGGTGGCGACCGACAATAGTATCTACCAAAACTTGCCCCAAGGGGTGGTTTTTCCTAAGTCGACACAAGACTTATTGATTGTGACCAAGTTGGCTAATTTACCGCAATTTGAACAAATTACCTTTAGCCCACGGGGCGGCGGTACTGGCACCAACGGTCAGTCGTTAAACAACGGCATTATCGTTGATCTGTCACGCCACATGAATAATATTCTCGAGATCAATCAGAGCGAGGGCTGGGTTCGCGTGCAGACTGGGGTGGTTAAAGATCAACTCAACGCTTATCTAAAACCTTACGGTTTCTTCTTCTCGCCGGATTTATCGACGTCTAATCGTGCGACGTTAGGCGGGATGATTAATACTGATGCCTCAGGGCAGGGCTCCCTTGTCTATGGCAAAACATCCGATCATGTGTTGGAGCTAACCAGTGTCTTAATCAACGGCGATTTGTTAGAAACTAAGGCGCAGCCGGCCGATGATTTACTTGGTAAATCGGCGACGGTGAATGAAAAAGTAGCGCAGATTTGTCATGATAATCGAGCCCTTATTTTAGCTAAATTCCCACGACTCAATCGCTTCTTGACCGGATACGATCTCGAGCACGTGTTTAACGATCAATTAAGCGAATTTAATCTCAGCCGGATCCTGACCGGATCGGAAGGCTCATTAGCCTTTATTACCGAGGCCAAGCTTAACTTAACGCCAATCCCTAAAGAACGTACGTTAATCAATATTATCTATGATAGTTTTGATTCGGCGCTGCGCGATGCGCAAAATCTGGTTGCCGCCAAGGCAACGTCGGTAGAAACGGTTGATAGCAAGGTTTTGGGGCTCGCGAAGCAAGATATTGTGTGGGATAGCGTCAGCGATTTGATCCCCGAGCGCGCGGACAAGATCACCGACGGCCTCAATATGGTAGAGTTTGCCAGCAACGATCCTGTGCAAAAAAAGCAATTGATCACTAACTTATGCCAGCGACTCGATCAAGACATTGCCGATGAAAACGGCGGTATCTTGGGTTATCAAATCTGCGATAAATTGGGTGAGATCAACCGCATTTATAATATGCGTAAAAAATCGGTGGGTCTGCTCGGGGCAACGAAAGGCTTTAAGAAACCTATTGCGTTTGCTGAAGATACGGCGGTACCGCCAGAAAAATTGGCCGATTTTATTATAGAGTTTCGCGCTTTACTCGATGCCAACGATTTGCAATACGGTATGTTTGGTCATGTCGATGCCGGGGTGTTACATGTGCGCCCTGCGATGGATATGTGTGATGAAATGCAGGAGAAGAAACTCACTAAAATCTCTGATCAGGTGGTGGCGTTGACCGCCAAGTATGGTGGCCTGATGTGGGGCGAGCATGGGAAGGGGTATCGCAGCCAATATGGTCCTGAATTCTTTGGCGATGAATTATTTGAGCAATTACGAGTAATTAAGGGGATTTTCGATCCTAATAATCGTCTCAATCCCGGAAAAATTTGTACCCCGATTGCCAGCGATGAATCTTTGGTTCAGGTCTCAGATCTCAAACGCGGTGCATTTGACCGCCAGATCCCGTTAAAAGTACGCGAGAGCTACGCGCCTGCGATGAGCTGTAACGGTAACGGTCAGTGCTTTAATTACGATCTTGATTCGCCGATGTGTCCATCGAGCAAGGTCACTCGCGATCGCCGTCATTCTCCGAAAGGTCGTGCCACCATGGTGCGCGAATGGCTTCGCCTGTTGAGCAATCAAGGGGTAGATCCGGTAGCGCTTGAAGACAATGACTGTTCGGCGTCATTGCTATCAAGGGTTAAAAATTCTTGGGCTAAAAAGCAGGGAGAATATGATTTTTCGCACGAGGTAATGGATGCGATGAAGGGCTGCTTAGCCTGTAAGGCGTGTGCCACGCAGTGTCCGATTAAGGTCGATGTACCGGGCTTTCGCTCGCGCTTTATCAATCTTTATCATCAACGCTATCTACGTCCGCTCAGCGATCATGTGGTGGCTCACGTCGAAACAACGACTCAATGGATGGTTAAGGCACCGCGATTCGCTAATCTATTAGTCAATAACCCGTTGAGTAAATCGTTGCTTAAGGCGACTGTAGGCATGGTCGACAGTCCCAGTTTGTCAGTGCCAACGTTAAGTCATTTAGTAAAAGATAACCCACACACCGCGCAAGCGTTAGACTTTGATTTAGCGAAACTTCAGGCAATTGAAGTCGAACAGCGCACCCAGTATGTTTTGGTGGTGCAAGATCCCTTCACCAGTTTTTATGACGCCGATGTGGTTGAAGCTCTATTGGTGACCATCACTAAACTTGGCTTCACACCGGTGTTGTTGCCCTTTAAACCTAATGGCAAGCCGGCTCATGTGAAGGGATTTTTAAGCAAATTCGCTAATATGGCACAAGATGCCAGTGACTTTTTTAATCAACTCGCCAGTTTGGGTTATCCATTGGTCGGGGTCGATCCTTCGTTAGTACTTTGTTATCGCGATGAGTACCACAGTATTTTAGGGGACAAACGAGGTGATTTTCATGTTGAGCTATTCCAAGAATGGTTAAAGCCTCATTTGGCTAACATTAGTAAGGTCGCTAGTAGTCCGATAGGATACCAGTTGTACGCCCATTGTAGCGAAAAAACAGCTTTGCCTAATACGCATAGCGATTGGCAGGATATTTTTAGCGGTTTGGGCTTGTCGCTCAGTACACAAAATGTCGGCTGCTGTGGTATGGCCGGCACCTATGGCCATGAGAAGCAAAATGTCGATAACTCTATCGCACTCTATCAGATGAGCTGGCAAGGTAAGATTGCCAAGCAGCAGCCGCAGCAGGTGTTGGCTACTGGCTACTCTTGTCGCAGCCAAGTAAAGCGTCAAGACGGCTTTAAACCATTACACCCGGTTCAGGTGCTGGCCAAGTTTTTGTAGAAGGAGTAGATCATGGATATAAAGGCGTTAGAAGCCGCGCTCACTGAGCTGTCTGGTAATGCTTACCCGCTAGAGCGTTGGGATCCCTCTGTCCATGGACCCAGCTATATGGAGATTAAAGCTGACGGAAGTTGGTTGCATCAAGGGGATCCAATATTGCGCGATAAATTGGTGGTGTTGTTTAGTAAGATATTGACTAAGCAAGACGATCATTACTATCTACTGACCCCCGCTGAGAAGTTAGTTATTGAGGTGCACGATGCACCATTTTTAGTGGTCGATTTTATTATCGAGCAACCTGGTCCTGAGCAAACCGTGTGGCTAATGACTAACATTGGCGATAAAGTTCCATTGTCAGCAGAATATACGATCGAACTTAGGGGGGAGGCGCAGCGGCCTTATCTTACCCTATGGCGCGGCTTAGACGCCTTGATCGAGCGTAATACCTATTATCAGCTGATTGATGGCGCGACAGAATATGAGTGTGGTGATTTAACCGAGCTAAAAATCACATCGCAAGGCCACCAGTACACGCTAGGGAGATTCTAAATTTTGAAGTTAAGAATCTTTGTCATATCGGTAGGCGGTAATAACTTCCTGAAAATGGGTAATTTCTCAAAATCGTCAACAGTAGCGGGGCGGCTGTAATAGAACCCCTGCGCCATTAATCCTGGATAGCGCAGCATCATTTCGCGTTGATGCTGGGTTTCAATTCCTTCGGCGACCACTTTTAAACCGAGCTTAGTCGCCATGGCAATAGTCGCCTCAATAACCACAATGGTGTTATCGATATCGGCGATAAACGAACGGTCAATCTTTAACGCGTCGATTGGCAGCTTATGAATGTAAGCTAACGACGAATAGCCGGTACCAAAATCATCGATGCAAACACTAATACCGCGATCCGATATTTGCTGCAAGCGACGAATAACCTGCTTAATGTTAAGCATAAAGATTGATTCTGTCAGCTCTAGGGTTAAGCAGTGCGCCGGAAACCCCGTTTGTTCAAGAATTTGATCTAGGGTGGTAATAAACTTGTCATTGAGCTGGATGGCCGATACATTAACCGACAGGCGCAATGGTTTACCGGTCTGCAGGTGCCAGTTGTGGCATTGAATACAGGCTTGCGATAATATCCATTGCCCAATTTCATTCATCATGCCGGAGCGCTCAGCTTCGTCGACAAACTCTTGTGGCGCGACCCGACCTAACGTTGGGCTATCCCAACTTAATAATGCTTCCATCCCAACTAATTCGTTAGTTTTCATATTGACGATCGGTTGGTAAAGCGGCACAAGCTCATTACATTCAAGTGCTTGTTGTAGGCCTTGTTGAATCGCGCTGCGGCGCTGGATCTCAAGGCTCATCTGCTGCGCAAAGCGTACGTAACTCTTCGACCCGCGCTCTTTTGCTTTATACATCGCGGTATCGGCGTACATGATTAGCGCATCCGGCTCCTCAGCATCGGCCGGAAAGTTAGCCGCGCCTATACTGGCTGATACTTGAATACAATCAATTGATTCTATTGGTTGAGCGACGATTTCGATGACCAGTTGGCTAATAGCCTCGATACTTTGACTATCGGGTTTAATGGGGACGATAATAATGAATTCATCCCCACCAAAGCGACTGATTTGGTAATTAGTGGGTAATTGATGCACCAAACGTTGTGCAATTGCAACCAATACCTTATCGCCAGTTCCATGCCCGAGATTATTATTGACTAATTTAAAAGCATCTAAGTCTAATAGAAATAAATGAAATGGCTGTTTCATCTTACAGTGTTGGGTTAGAAAATCGTTAAGACCATAGCGATTCAATAGTCCCGTCAGTTGATCATGATAGGCTAGGTGCTTATAGGTTTGCTCTTGGGTTTTTTGCTTGGTGATATTTTCTTGTACCACTAAATAGTGCAGTTCAGGCAGGAGTTTCTTTATCTTAAAGTTAAACCAACACAAGCGGCCTTTTGAGATGACTTGCTGCTCAATGGATATTTCGCCAAAAAGAGCGAACTTGTCTTTTAATTCTTGTGGGCTAATCTCTAGTAATTCGTGCAGATCAATTTCTTGTGAATCATATTGTTGCTCGAATTTTAGATTACCGCTAATAAAACGTCCACTCACGTCAAATAATGAGGTAATGGAGTTATCGTGAGAGAATCCAGTATCACGCTCTATTTCATCTTTGTACAATACGGCTTCACATAACAAGAGTATGTCTTCATCCGACTCGGCGACATTACTAAAGCGTAAATAAATTTGTTTGGCTTGATTATTAGGATAGAGTGTCCACCACATGGTGGTAGGTGTTGTCTTACAATCTTGGGCTACCTGACGTAAGTACGTATCGGTGGCCTCGGTGATGTCAGAGGCCAAGTCACGTTGATACAGAGATTCTTTACAGGGTGCAGACCAAAGTTCAAGTGCACTAAAATTCGCCCAAGTGATCTTATAACGTTCTACATCATAAATCCAAGCAGCCGTCACTAACCTATCTAATACGTTTTGGTTATCCAAAGAGTTCAATATCCATTGAAAATTCACGCTGCGATAAACCAAGTAGAGCAGTGTAAAACATGAGCCGTAATTATACTTTACCTTATCTTACCAAGGATGTAATCCTTTTACTGTTTAATTTAGCAATCATTATGTTACAAAACATAAAAGGTTAAAATAAGTTCATCTTTTCGCGATTATTTCACGGGCTAATTTGTCGGCTATTAACGCGGTTTGCGAACCTGAACGATCGGCTTGATTAAAGATCGTCGTCAGCGTGTTGTAAATATTCTCAACGTGCGCAGTAGATTTTTTCGTGCAGTAATCGTTGTCATACGAGACATTGATAATACCACCCGCATTAATCACATAGTCCGGGGCATATAAGATCCCACGCTGACGTAGTAAATCGCCATGATAGGATTCAGCAAGTTGGTTGTTGGCACAGCCTGCGACAATACTCGCCTTGATGACGTTGATAGTATCGTCGTTGATCGTGGCACCCAGCGCACAGGGTGCATAAATATCGACATCTTGGCTATAGATCTCATCCAAACCCACCACGGTGGCGTTAAATTCTCTAGCGACCTGGGCTAGTGCTTGTTGGTTTAAGTCGGTGACGATTAACTTGGCGCCCGCCTGATAGAGGTGCTGACATAAGTAGTAGCCAACATGGCCTAAGCCTTGTACCGCTACGCGTAATCCTTGCAAGCTGTCTTTACCAAGCTGGTACTTTACCGCCGCCTGAATACCTAAGAATGTGCCTAGCGCAGTAAACGGGGATGGATCGCCACTTTTTCCTTCCAAACCTGCCATGTAAGGCGTTTCTTGATGAGCAATCATGATATCTCGTGTCGTAATACCGACATCCTCTGCACTATAATAACGCCCACCCAAAGTGTGAATAGCGCGCCCAAATGCTCGAAACATCTCAGGTGACTTATCTTTCTTCGCATCACCAATGATAACGGCTTTACCACCGCCCATTGCAAGCCCGGCGACGGCGTTCTTGTAGGTCATGCCTCGAGAGAGGCGAAGAACATCGGTGATGGCTTCTTGATCGTTGGCATAATCCCACATCCTGCAACCGCCCACGGCAGGGCCTAGGGTTGTATCATGAATAGCGACTATCGCTTTTAGTCCTGTGGCCTGATCGGTAAAAAATGAGACTTGTTCATGGTTATCAAATGATCCAAGATCAAATACAGACATCGCTGTGCTCCAAAAATTACTGGTATTGGTATTGTTATTGTTATAATTAGCGCAAAGATAGCACCGCTAGTCAATGAGCGATAGAGGCGCTATTCTTTTAATGGATGGTGGGGTGTAACGAAAAATTGATAGCTATAGAAATTCAATATTTTCGGTTGGACTGGCGACATGTTGACGGGGAAGCCCCGCGTGCATAAACACTTGGCCTTGTGGCTTAAACCCATATTGAGTATAAAAATCAACGGTATCGAGATTCGCTGAAATAATAACATCGTTGAGATTTGAATCCTTGGCTAAACTAACGAGTCCCTGTAGTACTTCGGCGCCAACACCTAAACAACGGTAGGCTGGCAAGACGCAAATACGACTTATCACGCCAGTATTGGTGAGACGGCCACAAGCGATCGCCATCTCATTGCTAAAAACTAACACATGCTGTGCGTCAGCATCCTTTTCATCAAATTCAATTTTTGATGGCGTTCTTAGCTCCAATACGTTGACTTTGTTTCGAAGCGATCGCAGTTCTGATTGGTCGCTGACCCAGGTTGCTGTCATTAATTTATGCTGTGTTTCCAAAACTAATCCTGAAAATAAAAATATCCGGCGTTAGTTAGTTGGACCAGAAGCGTTACAAATTCTGGCTCGCTTAACCAAGGCTGGAGTTGGCTATATGATAACTCCATGTGATCGGCAAGTAATTTCATTCCTTGAGCATACTGATTTGATAGCGTAAATGCTTCACCGTTAATGTAAATACTACTTACTGCTAGTTCAGGGTCGAAATAAAGGCATCTAAGCCCACCCAATCGGATAAGTAGGTTCTCTTGAGTAAAATAATCAAGAAAATCCTGCTCGGTGATCGGCTCTAAGTCAGGATCTATAGCCAACTCATGTTTGGCGGCCGATAGATGTGACCCTAAAAACGCAGTTAACGCTGTCTCATCCTCTAACAATGAGCGCATTGCTTGTTGCAGCTTAGCGACATCTTGTTGTGGGATCAAGCCCGGTGTTGTGGTTGTTTGTCGTTCTGGGTCAACAACCATCTCATTGCCTAATTGTTGGTCGATCATAAAATCGGCCAAGTTGCTCAACAACGAGATTTTAGAGCTGGTTCTAAAACCAACAGAAAAGCTCATCGATTCTTCCAACGCCACGCCCTGATGAGGAAAACCTGGCGGGATATATAAAATATCACCGGGTAGTAGTTCGACATCGATGATTGGCGAAAACTTTTCAACATGCAACAGCGCTGAATGGGCGATGACTTCTTTGAGCTCATCATTGCTGCCTACCTGCCAATGTCGTTTGCCGCTACCTTGGATAATAAATACATCGTAATTATCGACATGAGGCCCTACACCGCCACCAGGAGTCGCATAGCTCACCATGACATCGTCGATGCGCCAATTGGGCAAGAAGCGAAAGGGTCTGATCAACTCGCCAACTTGTTCATCCCAATGATCGACGCCCTGTATTAGCAACGACCAATCTTTATCACCCAAATGGCTATAATCTTCAAATGGTCCATGTTGGGCCTGCCATTTTCCGTCTTCTTGCCATACAAGACGCGACTCAACTTGCTCTTCCATCGCCAGCCCTGCAAATTCGTCTGGGCTGATTGGATTGTTAAAGTCGCTAATGCCTTGGCGGATAATCACTGGTTTTTTTTGCCAGTATTGGTCAAGAAACTGCTGTGGGGTTAAATCATTGAGGTTTATGGTGTACATATCAATACTTCTATTAGCAAAAGGGCAATGATAGTGAGACTATCATTGCCCTTTGAGATGTTGGTTGGCTTATATACCCGTGCTACCTGGAAATGCGTGATTTCAGCAAGTCGCGAAGCGTGCCAAATGCTAGGCATAATATGTGTCGTTTAGTCATTCTAAATAAAAATATTATAACGACGCAGTTGGTCGCTTATCGCCTTGCCCTGCGGGAGTTTGGGTAGAAAGCTATTACGGCGTTATGATTCATAATCATGGAATAACCATTAATTACAAATCATGCCTTGTACTAGCATCCTACCCAAGCTCTGAAACCTGCATTTTCAAGTAGCACGGGTATATCAAGCCTAAGTCAGCGTATCTTAAGCGATATCGTCAACGAATGCGATGGCACGGCCAATATAATTGGCTGGCGTCATTGCTTTAAGCTGCACTTTAACGGTATCAGGTAGTTCAAGGCCATCGATAAATATCGCTAAATCTTCGCTGTTAATACGTTTACCACGGGTTAACTCTTTTAGCTTTTCATAAGGCTTTTCAATTGCGTAACGGCGCATTACGGTCTGCACTGGCTCGGCCAATACTTCCCAGTTCGCATCAAGATCGTTAAGTAGCGCTTCTTGGTTGAGTTTAAGTTTGCTCATGCCCTTTAGGGTCGACTGATACGCGATAACAGAATAAGCAAGACCAACACCCATGTTACGTAACACGGTAGAGTCAGTTAAGTCGCGTTGCCAGCGAGATAATGGTAGTTTTTGTGACAGGTGAGTCATCACAGCATTACCAAGTCCTAGATTGCCTTCCGAGTTTTCGAAATCAATAGGATTGACTTTATGTGGCATGGTTGAAGAACCGATTTCACCGGCGATGGTCTTTTGCTTGAAATGACCAAGACAAATATAGCCCCAGATATCACGATCAAAATCTAATAGGATGGTATTGAATCGACACACCGCGTCAAACAGCTCGGCAATGTAATCATGCGGCTCAATTTGAGTGGTGAACGCATTCCAGGTCAAGCCCAAAGAATTAACAAATTCTTGTGAGAACGAATGCCAATCTACTTCAGGGTAAGCACTAAGGTGAGCGTTGTAGTTGCCTACCGCGCCGTTGATCTTACCGAGTAATTCAACTTTCTTTATTTGCTCAAGTTGACGTGCAAGACGCATGTAAACGTTAGCAAACTCTTTACCCATGGTTGAAGGAGAAGCAGGCTGACCGTGCGTACGCGACAATAATGGTGCAGCCTTATACTCAATCGCTTGTGCTTTAATTTCGCTAAGTAATTTAGCACCGTATGGTAAGATAACGTCATTAACACCAGCGCGTAGCATCAAGGCGTGAGACAGGTTATTAATATCTTCAGAAGTACAGGCAAAGTGAATAAACTCATTGATTGCGTGTAGCTCAGGGTTACTAGCAACTTGCTCTTTTAAGAAGTACTCGACCGCTTTAACGTCGTGATTGGTAGTACGCTCAATCTCTTTACAACGTGCAGCGTGCTCTTCGTTGAAATTGCTAACAATAGCATTCAGGAAGGCATTTGCTTGATCACTAAAAGCTGGAACTTCAGTGATTTGTGGTGTAGCTGCTAATTTCTGTAACCAGCGTACTTCAACTTCAACGCGGCATTTGGTTAAACCAAACTCACTAAATATGGCACGAAGTTCTTTGGTTTTACTGCCGTAACGACCATCGATTGGAGAAACTGCGGTTAATGCAGAAAGTTCCATGGGTATATCCTCAATAACTTGATTAGATTTGATTTAATTGCTGTTTTGCATTTCTTACTAGCTCTTTACGACTGAAAAACAGGTGGCGACGTTTGCCCCCTACTTGACGCCATAATACAGCGGCTCGGACACCAGCAAGCAATAGCGCGCGGATTTTTTGCTGTACGGCTTGCTGTTGTAATTGGTTTGGCGATCCGTTGATTTGGATCTTGGCCCCTAATGGACTAATGATATCGCTATAGATACTGGCCATGTTGGCAATGACGGCATCATCATCGATATTAAAATGATGTAATTGTCTTTTTACCTGATCTAAACGCTGGCCCATCATTGAGATCGAGCTGCTTGATGCGCTTAACTTACGCTCTAATGAGATGAGGCCGGTTATATATTTTGTGATCTCGATGCTCCGGCCTTCACCGCTATCGGATAACTGGCTTAGCATAGTCTTGTAACCAAGAAACAAATCACTCGACGGCGTATAGACATCGCGATAAGTCTCTGGGCTAGTAGATAGCAACCCATTGACCACCACCGACCATTGAGCCGCGTCAACACGGCCATTTTTAGCCATGTTATGTGCTAATTGAGCGCATTGTGCGAGCGCGGCAAAGGCCAATGTTTGCGCGTGTTTTTCTGACTGACTCATCGTTAGTCCCTTATGACTTCGTCGATAATAGCGCCGCCTAAACAGACTTCATCGATATAGAATACGGCTGATTGACCTGGCGTGACAGAACTCTGTGGTTCATCGAAGATAACACGTACCTGATCGGGACCTGCTGGATAAAGCGTGCAAGGGATATCAGTTTGGCGGTAACGCGTCTTCACCGTTAACTTAGTCACTTGTTGTGGTCCGGTGCGATCTGTCCAATGTAACTGGCTCGCCAGTAAACCATTAGAGAATAAGCGAGGGTGATCGCTACCTTGACCGACGATTAGTACGTTTCGTTCAAGATCTTTGTCCACTACATACCACGGCGCTTCACCATGATTTGTAAGGCCACCAATCTGTAGCCCTTTACGCTGGCCTAAGGTGTGATACATCAAGCCATCATGTTTACCGATAACTTCGCCCTCAAAACTCTCAATCAGACCTGGCTGAGCCGGTAAATACTTCGCTAAAAAATCTTTGAATTTGCGCTCGCCGATAAAACAGATACCGGTTGAGTCTTTCTTATTGTGAGTGATTAGCCCTTGTTCTAACGCTATTTCACGCACCTGTGGTTTTTCTAGATCGCCAACTGGGAATAAGGTCTGCGCCACGTGCTCACTACCAAGGGTATATAAGAAATAACTCTGATCTTTGTTATTGTCTAAGCCACGTAATAGCTGCCATTGACCATTGACTTCACGACGTTGGACGTAATGTCCGGTCGCAATGTAATCGGCGCCGAGAGTCTCGGCAGCAAACTCTAGGAAGGCCTTAAACTTTATCTCTTTATTACAAATAATATCCGGATTTGGAGTTCGTCCAGCCTTATATTCCGCAAGGAAATATTCGAACACGTTGTCCCAATACTCGGCCGCAAAGTTAATGCTATGGAGCTTGATCTCTAATTTATCACAGACTGCTTGTGCGTCAGCTAAATCTTGTGAGGCAGAGCAGTATTCATCGGTATCATCTTCTTCCCAGTTCTTCATGAACAGGCCTTCGACCTGATAGCCTTGTTGTTTCAATAAATATGCTGAAACGGAAGAATCTACACCGCCGGAAATTCCGACGATTACTTTTTTGCTTGCCTTATCGACCATGGTGTACCTTGTGCTAAACGTGATACCCAACCTACAAATGTGTTAGTTAAGCTAATATAGTGTGATCTAGCTAACAGTTGGGTGGTATTTTTCGGGCGAAAATTTTAACACAAACATCAGGAGCAGCATAGTAAAAAACATCCATCTATTCGTATTATTTATGTCAAATTAATTTAAGGTTTAAGTACCTTATACTCACCACTAGCAAGGCCATCGAGCGTCCATTGACCAATACGATAGCGGATCAAGCGCAGAGTAGGGTGTCCGATATGAGCGGTCATTCTCCTGACTTGGCGGTTACGTCCTTCACTGATGGTAATTTCTAACCAACTGGTGGGGATGTTTTGCCGCTCTCGAATCGGCGGTACCCGTTGCCATAATAAGCTCGGCTCATCGATAAGCGTCACGGTGGCAGGTAATGTCATGCCATCTTTTAGTTCAACGCCGCGCGCTAGTTGCTCTATAAGTTGTGGTGTTGGCCTCCCTTCTACTTGAGCCCAATACGTTTTAGTGGTCTTGCGTTTCGGTTGGGTGATTTTGGCCTGTAATTTACCGTCATTGGTTAGTAGTAAGAGACCTTCGCTGTCGCGATCTAGGCGACCAGCGGCGTAGACTTCTTTTTCGGTGATGTAATCGGCTAGGGTACGTCGGTTTCCACCATCGGTAAATTGGCTTAGCACATCAAACGGTTTATTGAACAAAACTATTTTGGGTGGGGCAGTGGAAATATTTTTTACGCGAGAGCTTGGGGTGCGAGTTGGCTTTTTGCGATTTTCGGTCTTAAGGCGAGGAGATTTAAAGTGCATCATCTATCTAGGTCAATGGATCATGCACTATTATAACGTGTTTAAGTAAGACAGCCTAGCGTGATAGCTCTTCCACTACTGGACTAATCTTTTCTGCGTGGGCTCCTTTGGGGCCGCTTTGTAGCTCGTAAGTGACTTCTTGTCCTGCTTTTAAGGTACGGTAGCCTTCCATTTCTATCACAGAATAATGAGCAAAGACGTCTTCACCGCCACTATCTGGACAAATAAACCCAAATCCCTTTGCATTATTAAACCATTTCACTGTACCTGTAGCCATACGCCAAATTCCTTTTTAGTTCAGATATCTTATCTATTGTTGAGTTACTAAAGTCATCTTTTAATCCGGTAAAGAATGAAAAAATAAGTAATTACTATTAGAATAGTTAAACAAAAAAAAATTTCAGTCAAGCAAAAAGCTGTTTTATTATTAAAAAACAACGTAAATTTACACTTAAGTTAAAAATAAGGTCTAAAATTAAATTATGAGTGATTCGGGTGAATTTGAGTTTGTGCTTGAGAAAGACACTCAAAAAGAGGCGTTGAAAGCGCCATCGTTATATCAAGTGATCTTAAATAATGATGATTACACACCAATGGACTTTGTCATTGAAGTATTAACTGTCTTTTTTTCGAAGAGTGAAGAAGAGGCGTTTCAGTTAATGATGATGGTCCATGAACAAGGAAAAGCAGCCTGTGGCACTTATAGTGCTGACATTGCGGAAACTAAAGTTAGCCAAGTTAATGATTGCGCAAAAGAGCATGAACATCCGCTGTTGTGTACTATGGAAGAAGTTTAACTGGCATAAGCGGTGAATTTATACCAAGGGGAAATTTATGTTAAATAAATCACTAGAACTCACACTAAATAATGCGTTTCGAGATGCCAGAGCTAAACGCCATGAGTTTATGACCGTCGAGCATTTATTGCTCGCGCTAATCGACAATGAATCGGCAAAACAAGCATTAGTCGCCTGCGGCGCAGATCTTAAAGCACTTAAAATCGATATTAGCTCTTTTATTGAAGAAACCACACCGTTATTAGCACTCGATGACGATAGCCGTGAAACTCAACCTACGTTAGGCTTCCAGCGCGTGTTACAACGGGCAGTATTTCATGTGCAATCATCGGGTAATAGCGAAGTTAACGGGGCCAACGTATTAGTCGCGATATTCAGTGAGCAAGAATCGCAGGCCACTTATTTACTAAAAAAATCGAATGTCTCGCGCCTTGATGTCGTGAATTATATCTCACACGGTGTCCCTAAAGACGGCGATATTGAGCAAGTGCCGGGTATTGAACAAAACCCTGGCGAAGAGGATCAATCAAAAGCTAACGCCTTAACCAAATATGCGAGCAATCTCAACGATGCCGCTAGAGCCGGCGATATTGATCCACTGATTGGACGTCAAAACGAAGTTGAACGTACGATTCAGGTGTTATCACGTCGTCGTAAAAACAATCCATTGCTAGTTGGCGAAGCTGGCGTTGGTAAGACCGCTATCGCGGAAGGGCTAGCCTTTCGTATTGTTAACGATGATGTACCTGAGATAATTAAAGGGCATGTCATTTACTCGCTCGATATGGGCGCTATTTTGGCTGGCACTAAGTATCGCGGTGATTTTGAAAAGCGCTTTAAGGCCGTGTTAAAAGAGTTTTCAAAAGAAAACGATTCTATTTTGTTTATCGATGAAATTCACACCATTATCGGTGCTGGTGCGGCCTCTGGTGGTATGATGGATGCGTCTAACTTACTAAAACCGCTGCTTTCCAGTGGTCAGTTACGGTGTATTGGCGCAACCACCTATCAGGAATTTCAGGGGGTTTTTGAGAAAGATCGTGCGCTGGCACGTCGCTTCCAGAAAATCGACGTGATTGAGCCGACGATTGAAGAAACCACCGAGATTTTGATGGGCTTAAAGCCTTGCTATGAAGAGCATCATAATGTGTCGTATACGCGAGCTGCATTACGTGCTGCTGCGAAGTTGTCTGATAAATACATTCTAGAACGCTTCCTACCTGATAAGGCGATTGATATTATTGATGAAGCGGGCGCTCGAGTGGCGATGACGCGCGACAACGATGAAGATAGAGTGATCGATGTTGCTCAAATTGAGTCCATTGTCGCTAAGATGGCGCGGATCCCTGAGCAATCGGTGTCATCATCAGATGTCGATTTACTGAAAAATCTCGATCGTAACTTAAAATTAGTGGTATTTGGTCAAGATCCGGCGATAGAAAAACTGACTAGTGCCATTCGGTTGTCTCGTTCTGGTTTGGGTAATGAAGACAAACCTATCGGTTCGTTCTTGTTTGCGGGCCCCACCGGTGTTGGTAAGACTGAAGTGTGTAAGCAGCTGGCGATTAGTCTCGGCGTTGAGCTCATCCGTTTCGATATGTCAGAGTATCTCGAGAGCCATACGGTTAGTCGTTTAATCGGAGCTCCTCCAGGCTATGTTGGCTACGATCAAGGTGGTTTATTGACGGACGCCGTGCGTAAGCATCCGCATTGTGTGGTATTGCTCGATGAGATTGAGAAGGCCCATGGCGACGTTTACAACCTATTACTTCAAGTGATGGACCATGGTAGCCTAACAGACAATAATGGCCGTAAAGCGGACTTTAGGAATGTGATAGTGGTGATGACCACCAATGCAGGGGCTACCCAAACGGAGCGTAAGTCGATCGGCTTCAAAGAGCAGGACAACTCTACAGACGCTATGCAAGAGATTAATCGCTTGTTCACCCCTGAGTTTAGAAACCGCTTAGATTCGATAGTGTGGTTTAATAGCTTGGATCACAGCATCATCGATCAAGTTGTTGATAAGTTTGTGGTAGAGGTACAGGCTCAGTTAGACAACAAGAGTGTAACGCTCGACGTTTCGAAAGAAGCGCGGAGTTGGTTGGTCACCAAAGGCTATGATAAGACTATGGGCGCTCGCCCGATGACTCGCGTCATTCAAGAGCACCTCAAAAAACCAATGGCCAATGAATTGCTGTTTGGTAAGTTGATTAAGGGTGGAACGGTTAAAGTGTCGCTTAAAAACGATAGCTTAGACTTTATTTATATCCCACTTAATGAGACAGAAAATGCTTAGGCGATAAAATCAAGCAACAAAAAAGCCCATCATATGATGGGCTTTTTTAATGGCTAACTAAAACATTTAGGTTTCAGCTAGCAATGAACTTAATGATTAACGCGCACGGAACACGATACGACCTTTACTTAGATCGTAAGGCGTGAGTTGTACTGTTACTTTATCACCAGTCAGAATTCGGATGTAGTTTTTACGCATTTTGCCAGAAATATGCGCTGTTACAACATGACCATTTTCTAATTCTACGCGGAACATTGTATTAGGTAGAGTGTCTAATACAGTGCCTTGCATTTCAATGTTGTCTTCTTTTGCCATTTTAAGACTTATTCCTGTCAATTTTAATTAAAAGTTGTATAAATATTAAACAACTTAATTGCTGCTAATTTATGGGCGCAAATGATGACGTAATTCGTGCGTCGTGTAAAGGTTTAGCCGCTATTTTTTGAACTTAATCCACTGTTGGTCGATAAAGCGCTCATTCGGGGTGAAGTTTTTCTTATAATTCATCGCTGCACATTCATCAATTTGATAGCCGAGGTAAAGATAACGTTTCGCTTGTTGTTGGGCCAACTTAATTTGCTGCAGAATATTGAATTGACCGAGCGAGCGTTTGTCATATTCAGGATCGAAAAATGTATAGACCGCCGACAGGGCGTTATCGAGTGAGTCACAAACTGCGACACTTATCAGGTTACCATCCAAATAACTTTCAATGAAATAGCGTTCGAGCCAGCTGCATTGCGTAAACGTCGCCAAGGTTGCTTCGGTCGGCGGAAACATGCTTCCGTCCGCGTGGCGATTAGTAATATACCGACTGTACAAATTAAAGTACTGAGATTGAACCTGGTCACTGATCACCACCTCAATATCTTTATTTCGCGCTTGAATGCGTTTCTGACTCTTCGATGGCACAAATGTTTCGACATCGAGACGAATACTCTGACATGCGTCACATGTAGGACAATAGGGGCGATACGTGTCCTCGCCGCCCCGGCGAAATCCCTTAGCGATTAGTTGACCATACACATCACTCGAATTTTGCGTTTGTGGATGAACCACGAGTAACTGCTCACGTCGTTGCGGCAAATAGCTACAATCAAACTCGCTAGTGACACCAAGCTTGAGTTGATAAATGTCACTCATAATCTAGCTCCCGTGGTGACCAATCTATTGATGTATCGTTTGTTTTTTTGTCGCCGTCGTTGAGCTGACTTATGAAATCGGCTCGGGATATTTCAACGGCGCCGAGTGAAATTAGATGCTGATTGGGTATTTGGCAATCAATGGTCTCTATCTTATGGTGACGTAGCCACTGGCTAAGCGCGTACAAGCCAATTTTAGAGCCATTACTCATCAAAGAGAACATTGACTCACCGCAGAATGTATTGGCTACAAATATACCGTACACGCCGCCTACGAGGGTATCGTTATGCCAGACTTCAATGCTGTGGGCTAGCCCTTGTTGGTGAAGCTGGGAATAGGCATCGATTATCTGTTGATTGATCCATGTTTCTTGCTCGTAAGGACGCGGCTTGGCACAATGAGCGATAACCGAAGAAAAAGCATTATTGAGGGTGACCTTAAACGGCTTTTTCTTAATAAAACGTGCGAAACTACTGCTGACATGAAATTGACTAGTGTGAATAATACAACGTGGGTTTGGGGACCACCACATGATTGGGTCACCTTTGCCATACCACGGAAAGATACCGCTACGGTACGCGTTGGTTAGTCGTTGGCTGCTAAGGAGACCGCCCACCGCAAGTAATCCGTTTGGATCAAGCAATGCGTCACTCACCGGGGGGAACTGATCGTCGAGATCATTTAATAATGTTAGTTGCGCCATAGTATTGATTGGTTTAATATTTGCTACATGTATTTACGCTATAGCTTTGCACAGTCAAGGATTTAACACAAACATCAGATTATTAAAATCTGAATTAAGCGTAGTGAAGGGATCACATGGAGAATAAAATGAAGTGGTTAGCGTGCCTGTTCGGAATCGCACTTTGGATATCAAGTTCGCAATATAGTATTGCGGCTGAAGAGACGATCAGTATCTCAAAGGTTGAATCGGCGACTGTGTTGAGCGTGCGTAAGCTCAGCGAAGCTGATTTGGTGCGAGATCAAAGCCGCGGCTGGGCATTGTTTGGTGACGCGTTGATCGGTGGTGTCTTGGGATATCAACATGGCGGCGGCTCGGCACTCGATGTCAAGATGGTACTCAACAGTGTGTTAAGACATAACAATAAATCTAGTGTCACTAATGAGCTGGAAAGTGCAGGGAAAATCCGTTTATTTGAGATGCAGGTCACGTTGAGCGATGGTGAGCGAAAAACCATCGTGTTATCAAACAAAAATAATACGGTATACCGCGCGACAGATAAAATACGGTTAGTGCATTTTGAAACCGGTGTGTTCATCGATAAGGTTTTGTAGTTATTGAGTAAAAGCCTAACTAAGTTAGGCTTTTTTTCTTGTAACCGACAGTTAAAGTTACTGTGCGTCTAAGAAGCGTTCTGCATCTAATGCAGCCATACAGCCTGATCCGGCAGAGGTGATTGCTTGACGGTAATGTGAATCGAATACATCACCCGCAGCAAAGACACCTTCAACAGAAGTCTGAGTGGCGTTACCAGCAAGACCCGATTGTACTTTTAGGTAGCCATTGTTCATCTCTAGCTGCCCTTCGAATATTCCAGTATTTGGTTGATGGCCGATTGCAATAAATACACCGTCGACGGCAAGTTCACTATCTGTGTTACCGTTTGTTCCTTCAAGCTTTAGTCCCGTCACGCCCATTTGGTCGCCGAGTACTTCGTTGAGGGTAGAGTTCAGGTGCAATTCGATATTGCCGTTTGCTGCCTTTGCCATTAAGCGGTCGCTTAAAATCTTCTCGCTACGAAAGGTTTCACGGCGATGAATCATATGTACTTTTGACGCGATGTTAGATAGATACAGTGCTTCTTCAACCGCTGTATTACCGCCACCGACGACTGCAACTTCCTTACCGCGATAGAAGAAACCATCACAGGTAGCACAGGCTGAAACGCCACGCCCCATGAATTCTTGCTCTGAAGGTAAACCAATGTATTTTGCTGAAGCGCCGGTTGCTAAGATCACTGCGTCGGCAGTAAATACTAGGTTATCACCAGTGAGGGTGAACGGACGTTTCGAGAAATCTACCTTGTTAATGTGCTCGAAGATAATTTCTGTTTCAAATTTTTCTGCATGCTCTTTCATTCGATCCATCAATGCCGGACCGGTAAGGTCGTTGGCATCACCAGGCCAGTTTTCTACTTCGGTGGTGGTGGTCAATTGACCGCCTTGTTGCATACCTGTGACTAGCACTGGCTTTAAATTGGCACGCGCTGCATAGACCGCAGCTGTGTATCCTGCTGGACCTGAACCAAGAATAAGTAACTGACAATGTTTAACGTCGCTCATGGGGACTCCTGAAATAAAAAGGGCATCGAAATAATTTGTAGGCAATATAAAGATTGATGGGGGCAAGTACAAGCATTACAAGTAATAAAACCAAAAAAGGGAAAGCAATTTGCTTTCCCAATCTATTTTTGTGACAAAATTAACTAAGCGATGGCTTGCTCAGGCGTCACATATTCCATTCCGTGGGCGATGGCGACACTTTCACAGGTGATCTTACCGTGAATGACGTTTAAGCCGTTTAGGAAGTGTTGATTATTTGCTAACGCCGCTTTGTAGCCTTTATTGGCCAATTCGATAATAAATGGCAATGTGGCATTATTCAACGCGAAGGTTGAAGTACGTGGTACTGCACCAGGCATATTTGCAACACAATAGTGAACTACTTCGTCAACGATAAACGTTGGATCTTGGTGCGTAGTAGCATGTGAAGTCTCGATACAACCACCTTGGTCGATGGCGACATCAACGATAGCTGAACCTGGTTTCATTGCCGCGATGTGTGCTTTGGTGATTAGTTTAGGTGCCGCTGCGCCAGGGATAAGTACGCCGCCGATAACCAAGTCTGCTGCTAGTACTTCTTTCTCTAGCGTATCAGCCGTTGAGTATAATACTTTTGCTGTGTTACCAAACTGTACGTTTAAGCGACGTAAGGTGTCGATGTTACGATCCAAAATCGTCACTTCTGCGCCCATGCCGACAGCCATTTGTGCGGCGTTGTTACCAACCATACCGCCGCCAATAACAACGACCTTGGCAGGCTCAACGCCTGGGACGCCGCCAAGCAACATGCCACAACCTGCATTCGATTTCTCAAGTGCTTGTGCGCCGGCTTGGATTGACATACGGCCAGCAACTTCTGACATTGGCGCCAGTAGTGGTAAACCGCCGTTACGATCGGTTACAGTTTCATAAGCAATACATACGGCTTTAGAATCAACAAGATCTTGAGTCTGTGGTAAATCAGGAGCCAGATGTAAATACGTAAACAGGATTTGGTCTTCACGCAACATGGCGCGCTCGACGGCTTGTGGCTCTTTAACTTTAACAATCATTTCTGCGCTTGCAAAAATGGCTGCTGCGTCGTCGGCGATTGTCGCGCCTGCGGTAATATAGTCTTGATCAGAAAAACCAATACCGCCGCCGGCATTAGTTTCAACGACAACACTGTGGCCGTTGTGGATTAGCTCACGTACGCTAGCTGGAACCATACCTACGCGGTATTCGTGATTTTTTATTTCTTTAGGTACACCGATAATCATATTGTTATCCTTATTTTGTTATGGGGCTAGTTATGTTTGATATTATAGGCAAGGAATCCTGATATTAATAACTTTTGTTTAAGCCGAAAAATTAGCTTTGTGGTTTTTTGTGCTGTGTTTGATGTTAGTATTGGTGTTTTATGCTGAATATGTGAATTGGGGTAGGCTTTGGAACTTGATCGGATCGATAAAAATATCCTAAGGGAGTTACAAGAGGACGGTCGTATCTCAAACGTCGAGCTTTCTAAACGGGTGGGGCTGAGTCCAACGCCGTGTCTTGAACGCGTTAAGCGATTAGAGAAAAATAAAGTGATACGCCAATATACCGCTCTGTTAGAGCCTAATTTGCTCAACGCATCATTGATGGTTTATGTCGAGATCACTCTCCATCGTTCGAGTGCTGATGTCTTTGACCGCTTTAATCTAGCAGCCAATGAACTCGCTTCAATATTGGAGTGCCATCTAGTGTCGGGGGATTTTGATTACCTAATTAAGACCCGCGTGTCTGATATGTCCACGTATCGTAAAGTGCTCAATGAAACATTATTGGCGTTACCGGATATTAAAGATTCACGTACCTATGTAGTGATGGAAGAGGTGAAGTATTCAACAGCGATCCATCTTCCAACGTAAAGGTACCCGTGACCAATGGTCACGGGGTTATGTATTAATAATCGTTACGATGGGTAATACGATAGAGTATCGGTAGTACGAACAAGGTCAGTAGCGTAGAGGACAAGATCCCGCCGATAACCACGGTTGCTAATGGTCGCTGTACTTCGGCGCCGGTACCGATATTTAATGCCATCGGTATAAAACCCAGTCCGGCGACTAAAGCTGTCATCAGTACCGGTCGGAGACGGAGCATCGCGCCATCGATGATCCCTGACATTAACTCCTGACGTTGTTGACATAGATCTCGTATAAAGGCGAGCATCACTAAGCCATTGAGTACCGCGACGCCACAGAGTGCGATAAACCCAACGCCAGCGGAAATCGATAACGGCATTCCTCGTAACCACAGGGCAATCACGCCGCCTGTGAGCGCGAGTGGGATCCCCGAAAAGATAATTAAGGCATCTTTAAGGTTGCCAAAGGCCATCACGAGCAATGCCAAAATCAATGCCAAGGTAATGGGCACCACAATGGTTAACCGCTGACTGGCTGATGCTAACTGTTCAAAGGCTCCACCATACTCAAGCCAATAGCCAGCGGGTATCTCGACCTGTTCGCGGATTTGTTCTTTAGCTATCTTAACGAAAGATCCTAAATCGGTACCGCGCACGTTGGCGGTGACTACAATGCGCCGTTTTCCATTTTCGCGACTGATTTGATTAGGGGCGGGGGCTAGTTTGATGAATGCGATCTCAGCCAATGGTACATATCGACCATTGGGTAAAGTGATGGGTAACAGGTTTAAGCGATCAACATCCTGCCTAATGTTTTCCGGTAACCTCACGACAATGTTAAAACGGCGGTCTCCTTCATAAATTATACCAGCGCGCTCACCACCAATAGCGCTCGCCAGTGTTTGTTGTAGTTGTGACACGCTGAGACCATATCTGGCCAATTCTGTACGGCGAGGGATTATCGAGAGTACGGGTAATCCGGTTACCTGTTCAACTTGCACATCATGAGCGCCGTCAATTCGCTCGACAACTTCGCTAATAGCATTCGCACTCGTTAGCAACTGGTCTAGATCATCACCGATGACTTTAATGCCAAGATCGGCCCGCACTCCAGAGATGAGCTCGTTAAAACGCATTTCAATCGGTTGAGTGAGTTCAAAGTTATTACCTGGTTGGCCCGATACCGCCTCGAGGATATTAGCGGCGAGCTCTGCGTGGCTGAGAGTCTGATCTGGCCATTGTACTCGTGGTGTTAACATCACATAAGTATCGGCAATGTTGGGTGGCATAGGATCGTTTGCCACCTCAGGCGTCCCGATACGGGAAAAGACATTGTGAACCTGCGGGAATTGCGCGATCCTAAGTTCAAGCTTTTTTTGCATCTCTATTGATTGACTTAGGCTAGTGCCGGGAATGCGAATAGCCTGCAATAGCAAGTCTTCTTCATTGAGCTGTGGAATAAACTCGGAGCCCAATGTGGTCGCTAGCCAAATAGAGAAGGCCACCAAGGCAGAACAACTTGCTAACACTAACCAGCGCAGTTTCATCGCCCCAAGCAATAAAGGCTTGTACAGCGATTTTGCCGTCGTGATCACGACACTTTCTTTTTCACTGATGTTGCCATTCATAAATATCGCAACAGCGGCTGGAACCAATGTTAACGACAGCACTAATGCGGCGATGAGTGCCATCACGACAGTGGCTGCCATCGGATGGAACATTTTCCCTTCGACGCCAGTCAGACTAAAGAGCGGGATATAGACGATGGTGATAATACACACGCCAAAAAGACTGGGTCTAATCACTTCATTGGTTGCACTGTAAACCACTTTGATTCGCTCTCTAGTCGAGAGAATTGCGCCTTGGATCTGTTGTGCTTCACTCAATCGTCTAATCGAGTTTTCAACAATGATCACCGCACCATCGACAATTAGACCAAAATCTAACGCACCAAGACTCATTAAATTAGCAGATACGCCAACTTTAACCATGCCGGTGATGGTCGCTAACATTGCGAGCGGGATGACGGCCGCTGTGATTAACGCGGCGCGAATATTCCCCAGTAGCAGTAGCAACACGGCAATCACTAAAAGTGCCCCTTCGATCAGGTTCGTTTGCACTGTACGCATTGCTTTATCGACCAACGTTGTACGATCATAGACAGCCTCAACAATGATCCCTTGCGGGAGGGATAACTGTATTTTAGCGAGTTTTTGTGCGACCGCTAAAGCAACAACGCGAGAGTTTTCTCCCACTAGCATCATTGCACTACCTAACACGGTCTCTTTACCATCTCTGGTTGCAGCGCCTGTGCGAAGTGATTTTCCGATAGCGACTTGCGCAATGTCTAATACCTTAACCGGTATATCATCAATAACCCTAACAACAACTTGCTCAATATCGTCGATGCCAGTGAGCTGACCCAATGTTCGAACGGTGAGCTGCTGGCCATTTCTCTCGATGTAGCCAGCCCCTCGGTTACTGTTATTGTTCTTTAACGCGCGGGTGATATCGTCAAATGATATCTCATATTCAAGCATTTTAAGTGGACTTGGCGTGATGTGGTACTGTTTATCATAGCCGCCGATGGTATTGATCTCGGTTACGCCAGGGACTAATGCCAACTGTGGCTTAATGATCCAGTCCTGAACTTCACGCAATGCAGTAGCATCATAGGGTCTGCCATTTGGCATTAGCGCATTGGACTCGGCTTCAATGCTATACATGAATATCTCACCAAGGCCGGAAGCAATCGGCCCTAATTGGGGCACTAACTTCTCGGGGAGTTGGCTCTTAACGGTGCTCAAACGTTGATTGATAAGCGTTCGTGCGAAATATAAGTCGGTACCTTCTTCAAAAACAGCCGTGACTTGTGATAATCCATAACGAGAGATAGAGCGTGTATAAGCCAGTTTTGGAATGCCGGTGAGCGCCGTTTCGACGGCATAGGTGATCCGCTGCTCGGTTTCTAGCGGTGAATAGCCCGGGGCACGTGTATTGATTTGTACTTGGATATTTGTGATATCGGGGACGGCGTTAATGGGCAGTTTTTGGTAACTCCAATAGCCGAGCCCGATGAGTGCCAAAATCATCGTCATCATCAGCCAGCGCCTCGCGATAGAGAAGCGTAAAATAGATTCAATCATTGTTGTGTTCCTTTAGTGTGCGTGAGACGCGCCGGCTTTACCTAAATCTGCTTTAAGTAGATAGCTATTACTTAACGCATATTGTTCGCCTAGCTTAAGTCCTGAAATGATTTGGCTGAACTTGACATCCCGCTGTCCAAGCTCAACATGGCGCATTTCATAGCCCCCTTGATTAGAAACGAAAACCACGGTTTTTCCTTCGATCTGTTGTAAGGCACGGTTATCGATCGCCAACTCAACATCTATTTCACTGGTCACAACAGACCCGCTAAGTATCTGACCTACGTTCCATTGGTCGTTGATGTTAGTCAGAGGGACTCGGGCGATACTAAAAGGCTGATTGCTATTTGCCATTAAATGAGTAATACGTGATGACGTGTGAAAACGAGCAGACGCTACGGTGACGTCTTGTCCTCGTGCTATTTCAGGCTTTAGATGAGGAAATATCTTGAAGTCAGCCCACAATTTAGTGGTGTTTTCTATGAGTAGTAATTGCCGTTGATTAGTGACTTCACCAGGGTTAGCGAAGCGCTGTGTGACTACCCCCGAGATAGGGGCGGTGATATTATAGCGTTTCAAACTATCGCTTGATTCGACTTGAACGAGCGTATCACCCGCTTTGACTGTATCGCCGATGTTGACGTTGAACGATGTGATTAGGCCATCAAATCGAGCAAGCACAACGCTTTGACCGTCGGCTCTGTTGACTACGCGCCCGTAGACGATTGCCACTTGCTTTATTTTTTCAGAATGAGCGATAGCGTTAACGATCCCGGCTTTTGTTGCGTTTACTAACGATATTTCAATGTGCTGTTGTTCCTCATTATGATGGTCGCTAGCGATAGCAGCACTGTTAACCGTCAGACTTAACGCGAAGACGGTTACTAATACTAAGAGTGGGTAGTTAATATTCATGGGTTGATCCCTTTAAATTCTTTGATAAGCTTGTACTGAGATTGAGGCAATGGCTGAGCGGTTAGCGCTTCTATTTCTGCGCCATAGTAAAGGGCTGACGCGCCAGCATCGATTAGGGCGCGGCGTGATACAAGGAGCTCTTGTTGGATGCTAAGATAGTCCAATAAGCTATTTCGTCCGCGTAGATAAGCGCTTTTAGTTTCGATTAACGCCAAGCTAAGAGGGGATATAATGTGCTCTGTGAGGCTGCTGATTGTTTCGATTGCCTGCTGTCTACCGGTGTAGGCCCGATAAAGCTGGTGCTGGAGGTTCAATCTGAGACTCTCTTCCTTGGCCGCGACTTCGTCAACGCCTGCCTGTGCGGCGATGAGGGATCCTCGATTACGTTTGTTGGCAAACAATGGTACGGTAAATCCAGCGTTGAAGGCGAAGTGATCGGTTGCAGGATCTCGTTTGATGCCGACTGACCATGAGATATCACTGTGCGATTGACTTCGCAGCAGTCTCACTTGCGCTTCTTTCACGCGTTGTTCGTTCGCCAATTTTAAAAGTGATGGGTTATTAGTAAGGTTGTTGATCAATTGTTCAAAATCAACGGCCGGTGGCAGGTGATACAACTCTCCTTCGACGCGGTTAAAGTTTGCTGCTGTGTCATTCCACATCATCGCTAATGCAAGCTTCGCGTAGTCCAGTTTACGCTCCTCATTCGCAGCGGTAAGTTGTGCGACGCCGACACTAGCGAGCGATCGTTTAACTTCGCTGGTAGGCGCGACACCAGCACGCGAGCGCTTTGTCACTTCTTCCACAGTCTGCTGAGCGAGATTTACCGCTTCGAGACTTAACTTGACATAGTGTTGCGCCGCCAAGACAGCAATGTAACGCCGAGTGACTTGGCCAAGTAAGTCAAAGGCTTGTGCTTTGCGCTGCGTACTCACAAAAGCGCGTTGCTGCACAACACGATTTAATCGAGCGTTTCGTTTATCGCCCATTTCGATAATTGAAGACAACGATACTGTTAGCTGCGTCGCACTAGCCCCCGAATAGGTTCCCGTACCAGCGAAGTTTTCAGCTTCAATATTTAAGGCATAGCCTGGCGCCAAATTAGCGGTCTGATAGAGACCATCTAGCGCTTTTTCACGGTAGGTAAATACCTTAAGTGAAGGGTGTTGATTTAAGGTCTGTTTGACCGCTGTTGTCAGCGTCATCGTTTGTGATTGCGCCCAAGCAGAGGAGGTGAACGTCAATAGGGCAATACTTAGCACCGTCATCATAGACAGATGCTGGGAGGCAGACTCGTAGAGTAAGCCATTTCTTTGGTTAAACATTGGGATAAATCCTAACTAATAATAGATTTGACGCAGTAAATTAGCGCCGAACAAATTTAAATAGCTGGATTACTGTTTTGGGGGCCGTAATAAGGAGTAGAACGGATCGGCAAGGTGTCGTGTTGTATAAGTTGATGCTAAACCCGCTGAATGTGGAACGTTTTGATGTGTACTGTGTAGTGCCGCACTTAACGTCGAACAACACGGGCAACACTTACAGTCGCAATCGATACAATTTTCGGTCTCGTTTTGAACCACCAACGAGTCAAAACGGTCTACTAGTTCAGATGCAGAAGCATTCGATGACGATACAAACGAATTGTCGACACAAACTTGCGCAAGCGCTAATGAAGACTGTAGTGTGATGAGCGCTAGCAACAAGAAAATCCTAACAGAATAGGCAGTGGTACTTGTTAACAGTTGAAGCTTGCTAGCGACTAACATTGGATATTAAACACTTCCGTTTACTTAAATTGAAATAGCATTAACTTGAGACCATTTGACTATCAAGCGCATTATCCGTTTACTTAATTTGAGATAGCCTGGCGATCAAGCGCGCATTATAGGGATATTAACCGCGCTGTGGAAGATTAAAAGTTTGATAGCGCGAGATAAACTTCTAAATTAAGCCGTTCTTAAGCTAAATGAGTTATCGTACTAACCAATTACATATCATTCACTCGTATTACAAATAGGTCACTTCTCTAATGGAATTGCTAAAATTAGTCAAATACTAGGCAGTTAACCGGTTTTCGATAGAATTTTCACGCGAAATTTTGTATGGTTAAGTGTTGCGCCGCGAAGCTATTTTATAGCGAAGCGTTGACGCTATAAAATACAACAACATCTATCATCTGTTCGTTTTAAAAGTTTTAAGGGAGTAACCTTTGTCGTCAGAGAATATCGCGCCACCAGAATGCGAGCAAGCGTTAGAGAATAATCAAGAGCAACCGGCTATCACTGGTATGCAACGCGTACTTGAAGCATCGATTGTGACATCGACGTTGCTATCACTTTACCTGTTATTGGCATTATATAGTTTTAATCCAACAGACGCTGCGTGGACGCAAACGGCAGTCTCCGGGCTGTCGGAAAACTGGATGGGCAATACTGGTGCATACCTTGCCGATATTCTGTTTTTCAGTGTCGGGTTTCTAGCCTATAGCTTACCGTTTTTGTTGGCGGGTTTGGGATATGTCTTATTTAAGGCGCACCATAGGCTACGGGCAATCGATTTTTTTACCCTCGGGTTACGCTTTATCGGATTTTTCTTAACGGCCTTTGGAGTACTGGCCACCGCAAGCATTAATTTTGACGATATCCATCAAGCATTCTCTGCCGGAGGGGTGGTTGGCGAATTAATTTCGACCGCGATGTTACCTAATTTTAATTTCCTTGGCACTACACTATTATTGGTGTGCTTTATTGCTACCGGACTTACCTTACTAACTGGGGTTAGCTGGATCCAGGTGGTTGAAGCGACTGGCGCCGCCGTGATTGCTGCACTGATGTGGCTATGGCGTTTACCCAGTATATTAAGCGAGTGGCGGGCACAGCGCGCTGCTCGCGCACCGATCATAGAAACCGATGTGGCCGATGATGAGCAGCATGAACCGCTGCGTTCAACGTTCTTAGATGATGATGTCGAGCCTCAACACCGGGTCACCATCGATATTGATGAGCCGCCACGATCACCAATTATTGAGCACGATGATGTGGCAGAACTATCCGAGTCTGACGAGGATTTAACCGCTTACCAACGGCCGCAACCCAATCTCGGCGTGATCACTGAACTGAATAACGAATTCAGTGTAGAAACAGAACCGAACTTAGGGTCTATCGATGATGATACTGACGTTAAGCCGCCGTCGAATCAAGCGTTGGCGGATGCCATCGCAGCAGTGCAGCCGAAAGTGGTCACCGTTGAGGATGACAGAGAAGATCGCGGCATCGACGGTTTACCGCCAGTCCGTCGCAGCACAACACCGTTACCTCCATTAGAGCTACTCGACGCCCCCAAAAGATTGGTTAACCCAATTGCCCAAGAAGATTTAGATCGTGTCTCACGATTAGTAGAAGCTAAGTTGTTAGACTTTAACGTTCAGGCAACCGTAGTCGATGTGTTCCCGGGACCTGTGATCACGCGCTTCGAATTAGATTTAGCGCCAGGGATCAAGGTCAGTAAGATCAGCGGTCTGTCTAAAGATTTGGCGCGCTCATTGTCAGCAATGAGCGTGCGAGTCGTCGAGGTTATTCCGGGTAAGAGTGTTATTGGCATTGAAATTCCTAACGAAAACCGCGAGATAGTTTACTTGCGCGAAAATTTGGCCAGCGATAAGTTTAGTCAGTCGAAATCACCATTGACTATGGTGCTAGGTAAGGATATTTCCGGACTACCGGTGGTGGTTGATTTAGGTAAGATGCCTCATTTGCTAGTCGCTGGAACGACCGGGTCTGGTAAGTCAGTTGGCGTTAATGCAATGATCTTATCATTACTCTACAAATCGACGCCTGAGCAAGTACGGATGATCATGATTGATCCAAAAATGCTTGAACTGTCGGTCTATGAGGGTATTCCTCATTTATTGTCTGAAGTGGTGACTGACATGAAAGAAGCAGCCAATGCGCTGCGCTGGTGTGTCGGTGAGATGGAACGTCGTTATAAGTTATTATCAGCGGTTGGGGTACGTAATTTAGCGGGCTATAACGCGAAGATCATCGCCGCCAAAGAAGCGGGTACACCATTAACCGATCCGTTGTGGAAGGCTGGTGATAGCATGGATGAAACAGCGCCGGAGCTAGAGACCCTACCGAGCATCGTAGTTATTGTTGATGAGTTCGCCGATATGATTATGATTGTCGGTAAGAAAGTCGAAGAGTTGATAGCACGTATTGCCCAAAAAGCCCGTGCGGCAGGTATTCACCTTATTCTTGCAACGCAGCGTCCATCGGTAGATGTGATCACAGGTCTTATCAAAGCGAACATTCCGACCCGTATAGCGTTTCAAGTATCCTCGCGCGTCGATTCACGTACCATTTTGGATCAGCAAGGTGCCGAGCAGTTATTGGGGCAAGGTGACATGTTGTACCTACCGCCGGGTACTGGCGTTCCGACTCGTGTCCATGGGGCGTTTGTTGACGATCACGAAGTGCATAAAGTGGTCGCTGATTGGAAGTTGCGTGGCAAACCCAATTATATTGATGCCATCTTATCAGGTGAGTCTAATGAGTCGATTCTATTGCCTGGCGAAGCGGCAGATGGAGATGAAGAAAACGATGAGTTTTACGATGAAGCGGTGGCGTTTGTAACAGAAACTCGTCGCGGCTCTATCTCGAGTGTTCAGCGTAAGTTTAAAATTGGCTACAATCGTGCGGCACGCTTGATTGAACAAATGGAAGCGTCGGGTGTGGTAAGTTCACCTGGCCATAATGGTACGCGTGAGGTGTTAGCACCTCCTGCGCCGAAAATGTAGAATTAAGGTTGTTATGTTAAAAGGTAAAGTTGTTTTTCTAATCACTGCACTACTAAGTGCAAACTGCGTGATGGCTGAGTCTGCGCCTGAAGCGGTAAAAAAAGTTTTTTCTCAAAATCCGGTGGCGGTCAATGATGTCGCGGTGGAATTACGGCAGCGACTGTCATTAATTCCGCAATTTTCGGCGCAATTTGAGCAGCTGGTGTTCGATGATAAAGGCGAGATAATTCAGAAAGCCACCGGAAACGTTAAGGTCGCGCAGCCTAATCAATTTTATTGGCTAACCAATGAACCTGATGAGTCATTAATCGTCTCTGATGGGGAATCTGTATGGATCTATAACCCTTTTGTCGAGCAAGTCAGCATACTCAATCTCGATAAGACCGTAAAACAATCACCGTTGTGGTTGATTGCTAATCAAACAGATGGAGCTTGGGCACAGTTTAAGGTGACAAATAAGGGTGACACTTATTCGATAAAGCCAACGGATCCCCAAGCATTGACCCGTCAAATCGATATGACATTTGACGAACAGGTATTGGTGTCACTACATTTATTAGACAGTCAAGGTCAGTCGAGTGTGTTTAAGCTTAGCGAATTTAATGCCGCGCCGCAGCTATCAGCAGATACTTTTACCTTCGTGCCACCGAGCGATGTTGATATCGACGACCAACGTGATCCGAAATAAGGCCACTTGAACTTGAGTAGTATGTCATTAGATTTCTCCCCCGACTTTTCGCCGTTAGCGGCGCGAATGCGGCCGCAAACGTTTGACCAATATATCGGGCAGGCGCATATTCTTGGGCCGGATAAACCGCTGCGTAAAACGCTCGAATCTGGTCGTGCTCATTCGATGATTTTATGGGGACCGCCAGGTACCGGTAAAACGACATTAGCGGAACTAGTGGCCCACTATGTTGATGCCCATGTTGAGCGTATATCTGCCGTGACATCAGGCGTTAAAGAGATCCGCGCAGCGATTGAAAATGCACAACGAGTGGCTCAGTCTCAGTCACGACGAACGCTTTTGTTTGTCGATGAAGTTCATCGCTTTAATAAATCACAACAAGATGCGTTTTTGCCGTATATCGAAGACGGAACCGTTATATTTATCGGTGCGACCACAGAAAATCCCTCGTTCCAACTTAATAATGCATTGTTATCGCGGGCGCGGGTTTATCTATTAAAGGGCTTAGAAAAGCAAGATATTATCGATTTGATTGACCAGGCGCTCAATGACAGTGAACGGGGACTTGCTGCGACTGAACTTGTGATGAATGATGAGGTCAAGCAAGCACTTGCACACATCGTGCAAGGTGACGCGCGGATGGCCTTAAATTATCTCGAGCTGCTCAGTGATATGATCAGCGAAGGACAAACAGAGGTAAGCATGGCGATGCTATCTCAGGTCTGCGGTGAAAAGGTCAGCCAGTTCGATAATAAAGGTGATCTCTATTACGACATGATTTCGGCGCTACACAAGTCTATTCGTGGTTCATCCCCTGATGGCGCACTGTATTGGTTTTGCCGCTTATTGGCGGTTGGTGGTGATCCGCTCTATGTCGGACGCCGCCTATTAGCGATAGCCTCAGAGGATATTGGTAATGCCGATCCAAAGGCCATGCAGGTGGCTCTTAGTGCATGGGATTGTTTTCATCGTGTCGGCCCGAGTGAAGGCGAGCGTGCGCTAGCGCAAGCGGTTATCTATCTTGCTTGTGCGCCAAAGAGTAACGCGGTCTATAGTGCATTTAGTCAAATGAAGGCACTAGTTAAGTCACAAAGTGACTTTGAGGTGCCTAATCATCTTCGTAACGCGCCAACCAAACTGATGAGCGAACTCGGGTATGGCGAGTCTTATCGTTATGCTCACAATGAAGAGAATGCCTACGCCGATGGTGAGAGCTATTTACCGCCGGAACTTGATGGAATGGAAATATATCAGCCGACAAATCGTGGCCTAGAGGCGAAAATAGGTGAGAAATTACGATATTTGAAGCAGCGCGATCTGCACAGTGGTAATAAAAGATATGAATAATATATTAATTATAGGGCTGGGAGGGGCATTTGGTGCAGTATCTCGTTATTCGTTAGCACATTTAGCAATTAACCTATTTGGTAAAGGCTTTCCTTTTGGTACACTTATCGCCAATTTCGTCGGCTCATTGTTAATGGGTCTACTTTTTGGTTTAATCGAGTCGGGCAGTTTGATGCCGCAGGTACGAATTGCACTTGGGGTCGGATTTCTAGGGGCGTTTACCACGTTCTCTACTTTTTCACTCGATACCGTGCTGTTATTACAGCAGGGTGATTGGATCAAGGCACTATTAAATGTGTTGTTAAATGTTGGATTAAGTCTAAGTGCAGCCGCTTTAGGGCTGTGGTTAGTCAGTAAATAATATTAACTCCGTGTGAGTTACACCTACAAGTAAAATAAGATTTTTTGGAAAAATAATGTTAGATCCTAAATACCTAAGAACTGAATTAGCACAAACGGCTCAACGCCTTGCACAACGTGGATACCAATTGGATGTCGATCACATTTCGCAATTGGAAGAGCGTCGTAAAACATTACAAGTTGCCACCGAAGAGCTGCAAGCTCAGCGTAATACTCGCTCAAAATCTATCGGTCAAGCAAAGGCGCGTGGTGAAGATATCGCACCTTTGTTAGCTCAAGTCGGTGAGTTGGGTGACCAGCTAGAAGCTGCCAAAGCACAGCTCGGTGAGCTAAAAACTGAGATCGATGACGTGGTGATGGGTCTCCCTAACTTGCCAGACAGCGATGTTCCAATGGGCAAAGATGAAGACGAAAACGTTGAAGTACTACGTTGGGGCACGCCGCGTCAGTTTGATTTTGAACCTAAAGATCATGCGGATGTTGGTGAAGCGATGGGTGGTATAGATTTCGCGGCCTCAGTTAAATTAAGCGGCTCGCGCTTTGTCGTTCTTAAAAGCAAAGTGGCGCGTATGCACCGTGCACTAGCACAGTTTATGCTTGATCTTCATACCGACCAACATGGCTACACTGAGGCTTATGTCCCTTACTTGGTTAATTCTGATAGTTTACGCGGTACTGGCCAGCTTCCAAAGTTTGGTGAAGATCTTTTTCACACTAAACCAGCTAACGAAGAGGGCACTGGACTGAGCCTTATTCCAACCGCAGAAGTACCACTGACTAACCTGATGCGCGATGAGATTGTCGATGAAGCTAAATTACCGCTTAAATTCACTGCTCACACGCCGTGTTTTAGAAGTGAAGCTGGCTCTTATGGCCGCGATGTTAAAGGGTTAATTCGTCAACATCAGTTTGATAAAGTTGAAATGGTGCAGTTGGTTAAGCCAAGTGAATCTGATGCAGCGCTTGAAGAACTAACCGGTCATGCAGAAAAAGTATTACAGTTGTTAGAGCTTCCATATCGTAAAGTATTACTATGTACTGGCGACATGGGCTTCACTGCGGCAAAAACCTACGATTTAGAAGTGTGGTTACCAACGCAAGATTGTTACCGCGAGATCTCAAGCTGTAGTAACACCCGCGATTTCCAAGCACGTCGCATGCAAGCTCGTTTCCGCAATAAAGAAACACAAAAGCCTGAATTACTGCATACCTTAAATGGTTCTGGTTTGGCTGTTGGCCGTACCTTAGTTGCTATTTTAGAAAATAATCAACAGAGTGATGGCAGCATTACCGTGCCTGAGGCATTACGCCCTTACATGGGAGGCGTAGCTTCAATTAGCTAATGGATTAAATGCGCAGTGATGAACAAAGATTTAGGCGCATGCTTTATTACAGCATGCTCCTTTTGTTCGGTAGTTTACTGGTTGCAATCCTTTTTAGTGCCATTGAAGTTATCGTGAAAAACACATAAAAAAACGCCAGCATTAAGCTGGCGTTTTTATTTACGAATGGCTCTGTTGTACTAAAGTGTTGCCAATTGAACAGCAAGACGCCGTAAATCCATCCATGGAGGCTCTGGAGCAGCATCCCTGCTACTCAAGCTTGCTTTATCAAATACCAACGCTTTCAAATGATTAGCCGAATTACAACAATTAACGGGAACAGAGCCTTACGAATAAACCTGGCAAAACCTAAGTACCGCCGCCGCGATGCTCAGATGATACAGTCACTAGACCCCTGCATCATCCTTTAATGCTTGAGCTTTGTCGGTGCTTTCCCACGGGAACTCTTCACGACCAAAGTGACCGTATGCAGCAGTTGGCTGGTATATAGGGCGGTTTAGACCTAGCATCTCGATTAAGCCGTATGGACGAAGATCAAAATGACGACGTACCAATTCAATCAGCTTGCTTTCCTCAATTTTACCGGTACCGAAAGTTTCGATACTAATTGAGGTAGGATCTGCGACGCCGATAGCATAAGACAATTGGATCTCACAACGACGTGCTAATCCGGCCGCGACAATGTTTTTAGCCACGTAACGTGCTGCATAAGCAGCACTGCGATCTACTTTTGATGGATCTTTGCCTGAAAATGCGCCGCCACCGTGACGTGCCATCCCGCCATAAGTATCTACTATAATTTTGCGACCGGTTAGTCCACAGTCACCCATTGGTCCGCCAATCACAAAACGGCCGGTTGGATTGATAAAATACTTAGTATCTTTTGTTAACCACTTTTCTGGTAACACTGGCTTGATGATAGTTTCCATTACCGCTTCGATTAAATCATCTTGAGCTATGGTGTCACAATGTTGTGTTGACAAAACCACGGCGTCGATACCGCTGATAACACCATCTTCATAGGCAAAAGTCACCTGAGATTTTGCATCTGGACGTAACCACGGTAACGTACCATCTTTACGGACACTTGCTTGGCGTTTAACAAGCTTGTGTGCATAAGTTATTGGCGCTGGCATTAATACATCAGTCTCGTTGCTGGCATAGCCAAACATGAGTCCTTGATCTCCGGCACCGAGTTCTTTGGGATCGGCACGGTCAACCCCTTGATTAATGTCTGGCGACTGTTTACCTATTGCGTTCAGCACCGCACAAGAGTCAGCGTCAAAACCCATGTCAGAATTGGTATAACCAATATCACGCACGGTACGGCGGGTAATTTCTTCGATATCAACCCAGGCTGAAGTGGTGATTTCACCACCGACCATTACCATACCAGTCTTTACGTAGGTCTCACACGCGACGCGTGCTTTGGGATCTTGTTCTAAGATCGCATCGAGTACCGCGTCCGATATCTGATCTGCAATTTTGTCTGGATGTCCTTCAGAAACTGATTCTGAGGTAAAAAGGTGTTGTGCCATAGCTAAATGCCTTCTACTTTGAAGTAATTTAAATGATCGTAATACAGGTGTATTTACGTCTAGACGTCTATTGTAACTATATTTTATTAACAAGCCATATTTATTTCTACAATTAGCTTAAGAAATCGGTGTTTTTGTATTTTTTTTGACTTGGATTGTTTTTATAAATAAATTACGACTTTATACTGACTAAATAATCAGCGTTAACGGCCGATAAAACAGATACGCAATGTAACGAAGAAGGGAGAAAACATGCCTAGTCAGGATTTAATTTATTCCGTGCTCGCCAGGCCGTTGGGTAATCAGGTGTCACAAGTTAAGACCGATATCAAACAGGTTAGTGAGACTGCTAGACTCAAGTCGATTGAAGACGATGAACAGGCAATAGAACAGTACCGAGGTAACGAACGACGCAAAAATCGTCGTGAACGTCGTAATGTAGCTAAGAAAAGAGTGAGCGATTCCGAGGAACAACCGCGTGACGATAAACCAGAGGGTGGGTTAGATTTATATGCCTAATCGCGAGCCCTGCATGGGGTGTAAGGCGCTGGATTGACATGAGATATTACAATCTAATGTTTGCAACCCACCGTAAAAACAGTCAATATTGAGTTTTTGTATTCTAGGCGTATTTGGCTGTGGACCATCGTTTAATTAATCAATTTAGCCGAGCTATTGCATTGATAGTCTTTGTATTCGGCGCGCTTAGCTGTAGCGCAATTATCTCCGGCGACGAACTCGGGCGAGTCAATTTAATTCATTACTTATTACTCTTTTGTTTACTACCACTCGTGTTACTAATCTTGATGCTGCTTGGGATGATTACATCCGTTAACAAACAGTACTTCTTTAGCAAATCCCTGTTGTCATTACCGATTTGGCCACAAAGTTGGCTTAACCAATTGCGCCGGTTAAAGCAGCATAATCTCTTTGCACCCTGGCTTACTTTTGTCAGCCAACTGATTGGTTTATCGTTTAGCCTTGGCTGTCTAGTCGCTTTCCTATTAGTGCTGTTATTTAGCGATATCTCGTTTGTATGGCGTTCAACGTTACTCAACGCTGAACAAGTCTATCCATTTCTCAAAGCAATTTCTTGGCCATGGCAATTTATCGACAGTGCGCAACCGGTCAAACAAACATTAATTGCAAGTCAAGAGTTAAGATTTGGCGCTGAACTGCAAAAATCGGTAGATTTTGGCAGTTGGTGGGCGTTTTTGTTCATGGCACAGTTTGTGTATTCGGTAGTACCACGTTTAGGCTCTACGATGTGGACTAAAGTTACACTCAGTCTGGCAATCCAAGACTATCACCAACGTGAGCAGGCTCCGTCACCACTGGTCAACCAAATTCCCGTAGATATCCAGTTAGAACCGATTGCTGTAGGGAGGCCGACACTTGAACATTATAACTTGGTCTGTTGGTTGTCACTAAATTCAACGATGACCGCGCGAGCCATCGCTGGTTTTGACCAGCCACAAAATATATATCAGGCCGGATTTCATGGCGATGATGAACAGGCGGCAATGGACGATGATTTGACGCAACTTGTATTGGTTGCTGCATGGGAGCCTCCGCTCGGTGAGTTACAGGATTTTCTCGAGCATGGGCGAGGGATACTGATGCCACTCGATTTTAATGGTGAGAACTGGGTACCAATAGAACCACACTATCTTGATGAGTGGCGACGATTTACCCAAACCCAAGAACATTGGACGCTTTTTGTAAATAAGGAATTGAAATGATCCCGTGTTTTGCTGTAGTAGGCCACCCAAATAAAGGTAAGTCGTCCATTGTATCGACCCTCGCACGCGATGATAGAGTAGCCGTATCGATGCAAAGTGGTACCACGAATGTGGCCGAGTATTTCGATATTAAGATGGGCGCTCAACATTACCAGCTAGTGGATACCCCAGGGTTTCAACGTGCGCGTAAAGTCTTGGCGTGGTTAAATAGCACCAACCCAGATGCCAATCAGCGAGGTGCAAGGGTCAATGAATTTCTAAGCGATGCAACGTGTATTTCACAATTTAAGGACGAAATAGAATTACTCAAGCCGATAATGGCGGGCGCCGCCATTCTATATGTCGTTGATGGTTCTCGGCCCTATAGTGCCGAGTATGAAGCGGAAATGGAAATACTACGCTGGACGGGTCAGCCAAGTATGGCATTAATTAATCCGATCACTAATGACGAGCATGTCGATAGTTGGCAGCTCGCACTAGGTCAGTATTTTAGTGTGGTGCGCGTATTTAATGCCGTTAAGGCGCAACGTGAGCAACATATCGAACTACTACGTGCATTTGGCGCAATTTATCAGCCGTGGTCAAATGCTATCGACGGACTCATTAGTGAGTTTAAAGGCGATATTGCAAAGCAAATGGTTCAAAGCTGTTTTATTGCTGCGCAAATGCTCGAAGATTTAACCAGCTACCAGCTCAATCAGAAGGTATTGTCCAAAAGCCAAGCTCAATCATTAAAGCACCTGTTGGAGCCACAGTACTATCAATGGATGCGTCAACAAGAGTTACGAGCTCACGATGAATTACTTCGCCTCTACCATCATCATCACTTGGCACGCGACAGCCATGAATTAGCGTTGCCTGATGATCTCTTCGATACGGAGAAATGGTATGGTTGGGGTCTAGATCGCAAGCAATTAACGAGTGTTGCTGGCTTAGCTGGCGCGGCGGCGGGTGGCGCATTGGATCTGGCGGTGGCCGGACATTCCTTTATGCTTGGTGCGATCGGCGGTGGTGTAATTGGCTCAAGTGCTGCGTGGTTTGGTGCCGACTCACTCGCTAGTACGAAAGTCAAAGGGTTACCGCTAGGCGGCTATGAGGCGCGCTTAGGCCCTATGCGCAATAAGAATTTCCCCTACGTAGTCTTAGGACGATTCTTATTTACTTATCAGATGCTTTATCGGCGAAATCACGCACAGCGCGATAGGCTGACGGCCGGTGAGATGAGTGTTAGTGAGTTAATCGAGCAACTTACGTTGAGCGACAAAAAAAGTTTATGCATCGCATTAGACCGTTTGAGCCGACAAAAAACGGTCAGTCACTTACCTGATCTATTGATGCCGCTGTTTGCATGTATTGGTGAATCAACGGCGTGATATCCTATCTCGCCGGTTTTATCTTAGATTTCAAAATTTTGGATTGTTGTTTTTGGTCGGCTGGCCAATTCTTTTTCAAGATTTTGGCACATGTCTAATGCAGGCATAATACTCTCTGGCGAACCAATCTGTTTTGCTGGGACACCGGCTACGGTGGTGTGAGGAGCTACGGCTTTTAACACCACACTACCGGCACCGATTTTAGCACCTTGACCTATTTCTATATTGCCTAATATTTTTGAGCCTGCACCGATCAATACACCGGCGCGGACTTTAGGGTGTCGATCGCCAGTGTCTTTACCGGTACCGCCCAAGGTAACGCCTTGCAGGATAGATACGTTATCCTCAACAACGCTGGTTTCACCGATAACAATTCCGTTGGCGTGATCAAGCATGACACCTTTCCCAATTTGGGCGGCCGGATGAATATCGACATCGAAGGTTTCGGATATGCGGCTCTGAATATACAAGGCAAGTGGCTTACGATCTTGATGCCATAGATGGTGGGCTATACGATAGCCCTGTAACGCCATAAACCCTTTGAGGTGAAGTATGACTTCGGGATAACTTTCAATAGCAGGATCACGTTCTCTGACCGCCTCTATATCGCGCGCACAGGCGTTAATAATTAATGATGATTGTTGATGCGTCTGATTAAATAACACCTCTAGCTCATTAATTGACATGTAGGCATCACATAATTTACTGGCTAATATATTACTCATTGCATGGCATAAAGACGGCTGGTCGATAATATGTTGATGGTAAAGCGATGTTAGCAAGGTTTCTTGTTTGATTGCGCTTTGAGCCTGGTCAAGGATATCTTGCCAAAGAGAGCTAATATTCATAATAGTTAATGCATGTGAAGAGTTTAAGTAGACAATGTGACATGGTCTCGCTTAGTGGGCAAGACCTTTTGTTTATAACATAGAGCCTAAGTTAAGCTCAGTATAACTATTGAGCTACATACCTTCGACATCGGCTACCATCAGTGCGGTGTCAGCGAGATCGAACGTTAAGCCAGACAATGATACGCTAAACCACTGCGTAAATTGGTCATTGTCGCGTAATATTGGAGTATGGTCTGCAAATTCGTCCCAAACACTGAGCTCACTTCGCCATATCTGAGCGCTATACTCTGCGATAAGTTGTGCCAGTAGTTGGTCAATCGGCAGTTCATTCTCTGGCTCTTTGACTAGATAGCAACTTGATTCGCTGCTAAGTTCAATAAAGCTAGGAATATCATCAATCCCGTTATCGACGAGCCATTGATGCATCGGTTGTTTTGGTGTAATGATGAGAGAGATACGGTTTACAAATTTCATACGCTGAGCCTTAATATTCTTGATGGCGACATTATAGAATAAGGAGCATAGATTGTTAAGAATAAACGCCTTGGTGATGCATGCTTTAATCATCATCACACTGTTTGTCTCGGGATGTACACACACAACACCTGCTAGTTGTCGCGATGAATTGGATAAGCATGCGAACAATCCGGTTGTGTGGAGAGACATCGGGATGTTATCAGCGGCACCTATGCGCGGCCGAGAACCGGGTACCAAAGGCAGCGTGATTGCGCAGCAATACATTAGTAAACGCTACGCCGAACTCGGAGTTAAGCCCTATACGACTAACTATTTGCAGGTGTTTCGCCATCCAAGCATAAGAACAGGCGAGGGGACTAATGTTTTAGGTTTTATTAAGGGAGTGACGTATCCGGACCAATATATTGTTGTCTCAGCGCATTATGATCACCTGGGGCAGCGCGGCCGACGTTGGTATCCCGGTGCCGATGATAATGCCTCAGGCGTTGCAATGATGCTATGGCTTGCTGCCGATTTTCGGAATAGATCACCGCGCTATTCAGTGATATTTTTAGCCACTGATGGCGAAGAAAAAGGGCTATTGGGTGCTAAGGCGTTCATTAAGCGTAATACACTAAATATCGTCGCCAATTTAAATTTAGATATGCTTGGTCGTTCAAAACGAACGTACTTTGTCACTTCGCCTTTGTTGCGGCAGCCGATGAGAGACGCATTGGTACAATCTTCTGACTTATGCCTGATTTATCGACGGAGACATAAAGACCGGTCGCGCCTCAAGTCAATAGACTTTGTCAAGGCGAGCGACCACTATACGTTTGCATCACACGGGATTGAGTATTTTTTTGTCAGTGGTTCACTACATGGAGACTATCATTTGCCTAGCGATACGCGAGACAAGATGACACCAATGGTTGTTGCAAACACTGCTGATACAGTGCTCAAAACATTCCGCTTACTCGAAGATGTCCTTCCTCAATTAAGTGACTAAACAGGGAGCTGTTCACGAAGCTTCTGTAATTCAATTTTATTGGCGGCCGCATCGGTGACATCATAAATTATCAGGCTAATTTTATCGATTTTTCCGGTGAGAGATGGCAGCGGAATAATGGTAATATTTTGGTACATAAATTCGACCGTACTGGTAATTGGACGATAGCTTTCAAATGGAAATAAGAAGGGTTTCTGCTCCCATGTAATGAAAGCCTGATTCTCTATCGTTATCACCGTCTCAATTTTTCGGAGTAACCATTTTTTATCGATCGTAGGGAATAAGTCAAATAAGGTACGGTCTTTGGCGTCCGCGGCATCGATATTGCTATGATGCACCATGAAACCATTCCAAGATTGAATGCTATATTCGCTATCGATCACCACCATACCAACATCGATGTTGTTAAACATGGTAAGCATCCAGTGAAAATCACCTATACTATTATTACTCATGCGAGCCTCTCGTCTAACAAATAAATTAACTTATTATTAAGGATTGGCAATGATTGCTGGGTAATTAGAACAATTAGATCGCAATCAATATTATATTCCTCAATCGAATAGTTGATCTCTATCGCCAAAATTTCCTGCCAATTACGTTGGTTAGAATGAATGATTTCTCCAATATTACGGTGCAAACCAAGTAGCTCTGGATGGGATTGACTGAAGCCCAAGTCTAGTTGATCAGAAAACCCTTTGAGAAATGAACCCACTAAAATATTGGATAAATCCACGAACATCTCTCGTTCGATTGCGTCGTCTACTATTCCTTGATAATCCATGAGACTGGCGAGCCCATTGATTGCCGAATCATAGAAGAGTACCAGCGCCTCGCCGCTAATCCCTGAGCCAATAAACCCTTGGCATACCGCCGAAATAGAGCTCGTTTCATCTGTCGCCTTTAAGATCATATGCAACTCACTTGATGCGAGAACATTGACTTTGGGTATCGGCAATTTGACGGTTACATTTAGTACACGAGCTAGCAGATCGCCCGCTCGGCCCATGGCCACATTAGCGACTTCTTGATATGCATCTAACTTTACCGCGCTATCTCCGTCCAAACGGAGCTTATCGCATTCTCGGCTGCGCGCAATATGGGACGCAGAGTCTTGGAGTAATTCCCCAAGCACGATATCCTCGGGCCTTATCACACCGTAGCTTGTTAGGATATCTAGCACTTTATCTTTGTCTGTTGGTTTTTTGATAAAATCTAATGCCCCCAACTCGCGTACCCGTTGATGAGCATCAGGCTGAATATCCCCTGATACAACAATAGTTAATGTCGGTAAATCTTGGGCTTGAATAATCTCTAAGGTGCCATAGCCGTCAAGTACCGGCATATTCAAATCGAGAAATAGAATATCACCTAATCCTTGCTTAATCGCATCGATTGCTTGTTGACCGTTTTCGGCGTAGCTAATTGAAACGTCCCAATGTTGGGGTAGTGCACGAACCATTTGCTTACGTGCGAATGAAGAATCGTCGCAAATTAAAATAGGTATTGTCATGTTAGTCCCTTAAGTTGAGGGAAGAGCCCTATACGCCGTGCACCATTACATAGTGCGACGCATCGGGGTCAAATAAACGAGCAATTTTCTCGCTAAGCCCAATTTCCTTTGTTCTTCTTTTTCCCTGGAATAAATGTGATCAAGACTCCAATCATGATACTGATGATCACCAATATACCGCCGTTAAACAGCCACTTCATCTGAATATCGGCATCTTCACCAACCAGCTTCGCTTCCATTTCATTTTTCTCGCGCTTAGCGGTGGCTAGTTGGCTACTTAGCTGAGTGATCCGCTGCTCTAATCGACTATTACTATCGCTGACCTGGCTAGATTTTTGTGCTAACTGATCTCTGGTATCGTTCAAGGCGTTGAATTTTATTTCCAACGCGTCAAAACGTTCCTTGATGCTTAATTTTGACGAAGCAAATTCACTTTGAACCCAACCTGTGCGGCCTTTATCATCAATAATTTTGGTATAGCTTTTGTCTGATGATTTCTCGACTATTTCAATTTTAGAGCCTGCAATAACGCTCCCCATAATACGAAATTTGGCACTCGGCCCTGTATGCATATATACGTATACATTATCGGAAATGAAGCCATTAGGCGCCGCTGAAATAGGGCTGGAAAGTGTCATGACAACTATAAGTAAAGCAAGGGATATTCTTAGCATGGAGTTCTCTAAATATTTAACGAAAATAAGACATTGAGTATCGTAGTATTTTGTGGGTGTTGGTGCAACAACACTTTCATAAAAATAAATAATAAATTTATATTTCTATTCATCTATAATTCAGCTTCACACGTAGTAATATCTGCAATAAACAGGCAGTTAGCAAAATGTTCGTTAGTATTTAAATCGGTGTCGCGACAATTGCTACACTCGCTTGTGCGAGATCTCGCACAGGTGCGTAAGCACAATGCTCAGTAGTAGTAAGTGGTATGTAAGTCGGCCATGTTAAGTGGCTGTTTATATTGTTGTTTGTTGCTATTTTAAAAGTAAGTATATTATAAGTCACACTTTTAACGTGAATTCGGTAGTTGTTAAATATCGGCATTAAATTATTATATACACATTAAAGGACAGCTGCTCATTTATCAGGAAGATTAATGGCTTAATGGAGTTTATAGACGTAACAAGACTGATAATTAGATTGACCCCTTTTGATTAGTCGCGTTAATTCAGATGATAAGGACATTGTCTCTAGGACGCTATACGGATTTAGCTGGTTATCAGGATGATAGCTCATGGAACTAGGATCGATAGCAGGAAGTTATCACGTTTGCATGGATTAGCAGGCATCATGGAAGAGTATGGACAGCGATATGGATTCGCAAATCTTGTAAGGAATACAAGGCATGGATCGCAAGGGACAGTAGTAGGATGCTACTAAGCGTATACAGGATTGTTAAGCACAGGGATGTAAAGGGATAATAATGGGATGTTATTGGCATTTATTAGGATGATAAAGCCGCAAGGAAGAAATGAGGATTTCGCCGAGGATGGGGCGTGAAGTATCTGCTGAACACGGAAAGGGTTTTAGAGTCATCTTGAACAACTGTTAAGCGTCGGCACGGAGCCGAAATGGACAACCAAAGGATTGGACAAGGGATGGTTCTACGGAGTGACCGAAGAATGGATGATGCGTACTCACGATGGTTGCGTATCTAAAAAAGGGTATATCGCTTACGCGTTATACCCTTTTTATTTGTCTTTTTATGGCTGGCGATAAGCTGGTGTCTCAATCCCTTCAAGCTGTACCCCATTTATTGTGGCATAACCGAGGTAATAACTTTCCCCGTCACTACTAAATTCAAACTGATAAGTACCGCGCCAACAAAAGTGACCATTGGAATTACGTGATGCGCTGAGTTTCGAACGGGCGATTGTGAGCACTTGAAGTTGATATTTTTCGCAGTATTCATCGATCGCGCTTTTAGCGTGTTCGGCCATAATACGTGTCTGCCAAAATAGCCAGACCACCAAGCATAATAAGAATAACGCCAATATCTCAAATAATCCCATTATTCACCCGCTATCAGTTTGGCAATATGTCCGGCCATTGCTTCACTACGTTGAGGATATCGTAACGCGCTTAGCATATGATGACGTGCGCTTGGCACGGCGACTAAATCGGCGAACACTTGATTGAATATATTTTGCTCGACGTCTAACGCGCTTATCGCCTCCAGTATTGCCACCGCACAATCGGTACTGTCGATAAGTTGCCAGTAACGCGCCGCAATAATGACCACAATATCAACCTCTCGTTTGATCAGTGAGCTGGCTAGCATTAACGTCAACGCTTGTTGTTGAAAACCATTACCTTTGGCGTGAGATAGGGCGCGTGCGCAGTGAAGTGTTAGATTGAGATCTTCACGATCGATACTGTTTCTTAGTATTATTAACAGCGTGGTGGCAATAGTCGTATTAATGGCATTATTTTCTAAGCTGCAACATAACGCACAAAAGGTTTGCGATGGCAGCAGTGGTAAGGCGTCACTAATTACTTGACTAAACATCGGATCGTCACAGCGACTGGCAATATCTGAAAAACCTTGATAACCGATCTCTTGCCATTGCTGATAATGCTCGGGGGTCTTTAAATAGTCGAAGGCGTCTGCCATAAATTGACTGGCTGGGCGTTTCATTATCTGTCCGACCAGGCTATTGAACGCAGCTAGCTTTTGCTCGCTGGGCTTAAAGATTAACGGATTATGATCTAGCGCTGATTGCTGTTCTTTATTGGGGACTTTTTCCATGCTTTTGCCAAGAGCGTTAACCACTAATTCCAAGAACTGGCTACGGGACGCTTGGATCAGCAAACCACGTTCATCTAGTGGTAACTTTAAGAACCAAATGTAATGCTGGTCGCTAGCCTGTTTATTCCAAAACAAAACCGCAATCCAAGCATGTTGTTGCAGTGGGTAGGGATAGGGAGCTTTAGCGTCCTCAAAATCGTTAAATACTTCACTAGAAAGCTTTTGTACCTTGCGCCCCATATCAAACACTCGATATTGACTCGATGATTGCTTTAAAAACTCACTTAGCGTATTTATCTGCTCTAACATCATGACCACTTCTGACAAAAATTTTCGCTATTGTAGCAACCATTGCGGGCTATTGGTATGATACGGCCATATTATCTTAAGGGTTAGACTCATGACTAAAGCGTCACAAGTAAATGCATTATTAGAACAAATCAATCAAGAAATGATCAAGCAAGATTTATGGCAAAGTACCCAACCTTCGAAAGAGTCACTGGCCAGTGAGCAACCGTTTTGCTGTGATACGTTGTCTTTCGCACAATGGCTAGAGTTTATTCTGTTACCGAAGATGCAAATGTTAGTAGACTCGAACATGGAGTTACCACCAGAGTTTCTGATCCTGCCAATGGCTCAAGAGTCATTTGCTAAGGTCGGCGCAGATACGACTGAACTCCTTGCGTTGATCGCAAAGTTAGATGCTGTATTTGCGTAATATGCCTGATGTTAGTGAGGAGTTGCCACCGTTAGAGATCATCTATCAAGATCAATACATGGTGGCAATTAACAAGCCTAGCGGCTTATTGGTTCATAAAAGTTATCTGGCGCGCAAAGAAACACATTTCGCGATGATCATGCTGCGCGACCAACTGGGCCAGTATGTCTATCCCATACATCGTTTAGATAGGCCAACATCCGGCGTTCTGTTATTTGCGTTATCGAGCGAGTTTGCCAGAACACTCAATGAACTTTTTAGTGCGCGATTGGTAAAAAAGGGCTATGTAGCGTTAGTTCGAGGCTATTTGAATGGAAGTGATACGTTAGATTATCCACTTAAGGAGATCTTAGACAAGATTGCGGATAAGCAAGCCGATCCGAACAAAGAAGCGCAAGAAGCCGTGACGCAATGGGCTAATATAACAACGTGTGAATATTCAGAGCCTATCGGTAACTTCCCTCAGGCGCGTTATAGCGTTATTGCGTTGGCACCACAAACGGGTAGGAAACATCAGCTACGTCGTCATCTAGCCCACTTACGTCATCCAATCATCGGTGACACGACTCACGGCGACGGTAAGCAAAACAAGTACATTAAACAGCACTTTGGTCAGATGCGACTCATGTTACACGCTGCGCAGTTAGAGTTTGTGCATCCAATATCTGGCGTTACACTGTATTTAGAGGCGTCATTACCCGACGATTTTACGGCGTTAACAGCGGCGCTGGGTGTGGAGGAGCTTGTACTTAAGCCAATTGAACATGTTGCCGCTCAATTGGCTTAATGTTCTACTTAATAAGTAGCTGACTCCATACCATGCGATGGTCGGATGAAGCCGTACGGTCTTTAATCAAACGATAAGTTTCATCATCGCGTGGTGGCCAGAACACACCATTGTCGATTACTTCAAAGCCAAAGCTTGAGGGCAACACATAATCAGCGCGCATGCCCCAATGAGCAGTATGATGTTTTGATAACACATTGTTGGCTTTGTGTTTATCGCCGCCGATACTTTGTGGTACTCGGTCATCATTAACGAGCTTACTAGAGAGCAGCGCGGTGATTGCTTCTTTACGTGAACCACCTTCGGTCGCTGAAGAATTCTGATCTCCCATGATGACAAAACGTGATTGTGGCGCAAGTCCGCCAAAACTTCCGTTATCATCGTAAATATATCCACTGTTACTTTGGTCAATATAATCTAGCCAAAAACGGACTTCGTCATGATTTTTTGTGCCATTACGATCTTCCGGTCCATCAAACACAGGTGGTGTTGGATGTGAGGCTAACACATGGACTACTGTACCATTTACCTTAACGGGTACATCCCAATGGGATTTCGAGGATAGTGGATACTGCGCCCAAATTTCATCGTTATAGAAAAATTTTCCGCTGCTCGGTACGACAGGGCGTAGGGCATCAGGCATATCTTTCCATTTGAAATGCTGAAAGGTGCGTACATGTTTAGTATCGATAGGATAGCGAGAAAGCAGCACCATGCCATATTGCCCTTCAAAGAAACCGAAACCCCATGCATCTCCCTGAGTTCCTGTTGCCTTACCATCACCCGTTAAGTCATAAGGACTTGGCTTCCCCGTGTTAACCGGCGCGTAGTAGTAATAAGGGTAATCGATAGCTTCAAGACTCGCGTGCTGAGCAACATTTAAATACTGCGTAATAAAACGTTCGACACCTTGTTTAGGATCTTTGATGTAATCAAACTCGTTAAGTAAAATAACATCAGGGCGGGTACGCTGAATAATCTCGGCAATATTTTGAATTTGTTGGTTATTACTGTTCAGCTCAGTCATTAACACCTGATTAGTGGCACGCTTAGCATCTCGCCCCACATAGTTGGTCGCGTCCATCGAGACGTTAAATGTCGCTATTTTAAGTATGTTATTGTTATTCGAGGTATTAGTCTGAGAGTTACACGAAGCTAAAAACGTTATGAGTGTGGTTGAAATGAATAATTTTTTTGTAAGTATTTGCATAGTAAACTCGCCTTAAAAGAATACACTATAAAAAAGCCTGCGTACGCAGGCTTTTTATTTTAGTGGCTAATAGAAATTAGAAAGTATATTTAATACCAATCTTCAAGCGGTATGCAGACTGTTTAGCTTCAAACTTATAACCATCCTCTACAGATGGACCATAGATATACTGACCTGTTGTAGCGTCAATATCCATTTTTATGACTTCACTAGTATTGAAGTCCTGCGTATATACTTTGCCCTTAGAGCTATCTATTAGGTTTAGTAGATTATTAACAACAAAGTAGATTTCGCCTTTATGTCCATCAGCAAATCCAGGAATTTCCTGGCGAACCGATAGATCTAGCGTAGAAACCCATGGGCTACTACCAACGTTCTTAGGCACATGACTACCCGCGTAACCTGAAAGCCCTAATTCATCAAAGACTGCCAAAGCGTCAGCTTCAGAAATCCCTTCATAACGGACGTTAGGATCGTCTTTGGTTGGTACATAGGCTAAGTAGTTGCCACCAAACGTTGTATTAAATCCATCAGGCTGGATGATATCTTGGCTAAAGTATTTTCCGCCTTGTAGGTTTGATAGGTCCACTAGGTGACTATATGCAGAACCTGAATTACGCTCATAAAACAAATTGAAGTTGGTGCTGTAGCCTGTTACTAGTTCTGTTTCATAACCAAGGCTCAAGACAAATCGGTGTTCAGTTTCATACGGTGATGTACCAATCTGAGTCTGTTGATGATCTAAGAAGTGACCATAACGGTAGTTGCTTCGAGCTGTTGATGATCCACCTGGGTTACCTTCAGTAATGTCTTGGTTGGTATAAGAAGCGTTAAAGTTAAAGCCATTATCCCATGATTTTGAAAGCCCTGTACTCAAAATAACAGATCGGCCATCAGCACTAGCGTTGGTCAACATTATGTCGAGCTCTTGGGTGTCATAGAACGGTAATGCGCCACTTGCAGATTGCCCAACCACATCGCCATCTTGCAATAATGCGGCATTAATCCATTCTGCTGAGTTTTCTTTTTCGGTTAATACTGCAGTATTCGTCCATTGGAAGTCATCGCCAAGACCAGGAATATCGATTGTCAAATCAGCATTTAACATGTAAGTCCATTGCGACGGTAGATCGAAGTTAGGGTCGATTAGGTTGGAAACCGTATGGCCTGTTCCATTGTTAATTTCGGCCAAGGCTTCAGCGGTCGGCGAGGTTAATATAGTCGATGCTGCTTCAAAGTTACGGTTGGAATAACTTTGCTTGCTCACACCATCATTTGAGTATGAATTAGAAATCCAAACATTTGGATTTCCACCAGCATAACGTCCGATACTACCACGGATAGTGACATCATCATTAAAGTTATAAGTAAAACCGAACCTTGGAAGTATAATATCGACGCCGTCTAAGTTATAAGTATTATCAAAGCCCGTTCTATCTTTTAGATCCTGATTAAATGTCGGCTTGTCATCTGAACCAAACCGCTCATAGCGAAGCCCAAACGAAAGCGTTAGATCGTCAGACATATCCCAAGTATCATTAATATAGAGTGCTAAATCATTACGATCGAAATTTGATGCGACCTTTAGCGGATCGTTGCCTAAACCATTCTCATATGCATAACTTGCAACAATGCGTTTTTCAAAATCTTCGATGCTATTGAATGTGATACTGCCACGAGAGTTAGGTAAAAATTGGTTGGCAACTTCAAGCATTTTGTAGTCAATACCAAAATCCAATTGATGCTCGGCTAATAAGTAACTACCGTCAAATTTTAGGATCGTTAAGTTATTGCTTAAAGAATTAGAGTGGCGGTATGCATCGGAACCAAAGGCCACTGAACCAGAATTACCATCATTATCAGTGTCTATGTTTTTAATCGTCACATCACCCAAGTTCAGATCATTCTTAAGTGAAACTTGACCCGTTTCTACTGATTTGATGGTTATACTAATCTCAGACGAGAAGTCATCTGTCCAATCAGAAAAAAGTTTTGCGCTGTAGTTATTTAATTCTTCGAATTTGTTGTACCAGTGAGTGTCTAAACGAAGCTCTCTTTCATTACTTGTCATATTACGAGTGTTATTTCCCTCGTTAAACATATAGACGAAGTTTGCACGATGATCATCATTGATATTCCAGTCTAACTTAATGATGTACTTTTCATCCGCCAATAACGGCTGGCTGTCAAACTCACCAATGTGCGCGACGCCATATACGTTTTTGGCAATTTCTTGTACAGCAGTGACTTCTTTTGCAGTCACTGTTGTTTCATTTGCGCCTTTCAAAGAGCCTGCAGCGCCATACTCTAGCACCTGTGGCGACTTGAACTTCTCATAGGCCGCAAAGAAGAACAATGTGTCTTCAATAATAGAACCACCGACGGTGAAACCATAGTTCTCTTCATCAAATTCAATGTTGACGTCTTTACCATCGTTGTTCGGAGTGCCAGCCATGCTGTCATTTGATTTCTCGAAAAATACGTCACCGTGTAGTTCGTTACTACCGGATTTGAATACCGCGTCTACAGAACCACCGGTAAAGCCACTTGACTTAGCATGAGTCGGGGCAATATCTACTGTCACTTGGTCCAATGCGGCGATAGGGAACGGATTACGTTGTGTCGGGTAACCATTATTGTTAAGGCCAAAATCGTCATTTAATGGAATGCCGTCAATACTAATCGAGTTCATGCGAGGATTTGAACCTGCGATAGTCATAGCGCTATCATCGCCAGGCTTTATGACCACCAATGCATTGTTTCGAACAACATCCTTGAGATCTCTATTTAGGCTTGGCGAATTAGCAATATCATCAGCGCCGAAATAACTATTACTTGCGCCTGTGCTAAATTGTAAACGTGTCCCTGTGACAGCAATTGTTTCTATATTTGGATCTTGTAGTTGCTGATTGAGTCGGAACACTTTCCCTAATGATAGGTATACATCGTTAATGGTTTCATCTTGATACTTATCTGAATCAATAAAGATACGGTAAGGGCCTCCGACACGTAAGCCTTGCGCTGTGAAAATACCTAATTCATTGGCCGTTACAGTTTTCTTAGTGCCAGAACCAATGTGGGTAATGACCACTTTGGTTCCTGCGGCGACTTGCCCACTTGGTCCAGAAATGTTGCCTCGAATTGTCGAAGTAGTATTGGCGTTGGCCATACCTGATGTGCCGATTATGGCGCCAACTGCGAGCGCAAGTAGCGTACGTTTTGTCTTTTTCATTAGTAGTTTCCTGTTTTATACAATCGTAATTAATCACTTGTTATTATTTATCACTAAAGCGATAACATTTACCTGCTTTGTGAAATTTAAAGCAAATTTTAGTTACATTTCATGTCATTTTTATTGTGATTAGCTATTAACTTGAGCTGCAATGCGCAAGTAAACAATTCTTTTATAGTAACGATAACAAACGGATTATAGTTTATCTTAAAAATATATCGAACTTTTATGACACTATTATGTCGCTGTTTCGAATGGTGTTTTCTATTATTTTGGGACTGAATTAGTGAGTTTAAATTTACGCATCTAATCCTTTATTCCATAAAAACATATGGTTACTCATTTTTTTATGTGATCTCCATCTCAAAATTGCGTTTCACATCACCTCATTCGGAGTCCTCATTCATTTAGATTTATTGGTTGTAGTGTGATGTGCGTCACGTTACGTTGTCGATGCTAAACCGACCAGCTAAGTTTTTAACTTAAAACTCGGCTCCTTCATTGGAAATAAAGCGAGATATTACAATGTATTGTTGGCAGCCGTGTAGGCTTTATGTTATTTTACCTGTTTATTTATCCAGTTGAGCTGTATCTTGAAACTATACATCGCAGAAAAACCAAGCTTAGGTCGCGCCATCGCAAATGGTTTGTCGTCTAAGCAACAAAAGTCCGATGGTTTTATTACCTTAGATAATGGTGATGTGGTGAGCTGGTGTATCGGCCATCTGTTAGAGCAGGCAGAGCCGGATAAATACGATGATAAGTACAAGAGCTGGCGCAGCGAAGACTTGCCGATTATTCCAAATCAGTGGCAACTCAATCCCAAACCTAAAACCAAGAAACAATTAACCGTACTGCGAAAATTAGTCAAGCAGGCTGATTCATTGGTCAATGCAGGCGATCCCGATAGGGAAGGGCAATTGCTGGTAGACGAAGTGATTAGTTATCTTGGAACTAAGGGACGTAAACTCGATCAAGTTCAGCGGTTATTAGTTAATGATTTAAATATTGGCGCGGTTAAGAAGGCGCTAGGTGTAATGCGTTCAAATCAGGAATTTCGAGCTCTTTCGACATCGGCGCTGGCACGTTCTCGCGCCGATTGGTTATTTGGCATGAATATGACGCGTGCCTATACGTTAGCGGGACAACGTGCGGGCTATCAAGGCGTGTTGTCGGTTGGCCGCGTGCAAACGCCGATCCTTGGTTTGGTGGTCAAAAGAGAGTTGGAGATCAGTAACTTTGTCGCGACCCCGTTTTATGAAGTTTTGGCAACACTAAGTACGTCGCAGCAACAGCAGTTTAGTGCTAAATGGCAGCCCAGCGAGTCTTGTGAACGTTATCAAGATGAACAGGGAAGGGTGATCTTTCGTAAGCTGGCAGAAAATGTGGTGGCCAGAACCCAAGGCCAAGAAGCAACGGTCAGCAAGATAAGTGACGATAATAAGAAACAGTTTGCCCCGTTACCATTTAATTTGTCCACATTGCAGATTGATGCCGCCAAGCGCTTTGGTTTGAGCGCTAAACAGGTGCTCGATACGTGTCAGGGCTTGTATGAAAAACATCAGTTGATCACTTATCCCCGTTCCGATAATCGTTATTTACCGATGTCACATTTCTCGCAGGCCAGTGCCGTTGTCGCGGCGATTGCCAATAATGTGTCGGCGCTAACGGATGCTATTGCACAGGCGGATCTGAGCCTAAAATCTAAGGCATGGAGTGATAGCAAGGTTGAGGCGCATCATGCGATTATTCCGACCAGTAAGCAGGCTAACACGGCGGCATTGTCGAGCACTGAACTTAAAATATATCAGATGATTGCTAATCAATATATTGCGCAATTTTATCCGCCATTTTGTTTTAGCCAGCAAGTAGTCGATGTTGATATCGCTGGCGGTCTGTTTCGAGCTAAGGCCAAGCAAGTGAAACAGCATGGCTGGAAAATGCTGTTCTCCACCAAGCAAGCGCAAGATAGTGAGTTGCCTCCATTGGTTGTTGGTCAGGCGCTTACCTGCGTCGGTTCGGTGGTTGAGGATAAAGTGACTGAGCCGCCAAAATCCTTTACCGACGCGACCTTGCTTGGCGCGATGACCGGGATTGCGCGTTATGTTCGTGATGTGGAGATTAAGAAGGTACTCAAAGAAACCGACGGCTTGGGCACTGAAGCGACCCGAGCCAATATTATCGAGCTACTGTTTAAGCGTCAGTTTTTAGTGCGATTAGGTAAGGCGATTAAGGCGACTGAAGCAGGCACCGCCCTGATTAACGCGCTGCCACTTAGTGCAACCACACCTGATATGACCGCGTTATGGGAATCAAAACTTAATCAAATAGCGCATCAATCAGTGCGTTATGATGATTTTATGCAGCCGTTGCAACAAAGCTTGCATCAACTGATGGAACAAGCACAAGGTGCGCCAATGTCCGGCTTTGCAGGGCTAAAGAGCAGCCCTAGAAAGTCATTTAGGCGTACTAAGAAACGTACATCAACGAGAAAGTCGAGTTAATCGAAATCAAATTTATATAATAGATCTAGTGTCTGGCCGACATTGTCAACAAATTGGATAAAAAACTTGGGTGTTAGTTGATAACGTAATCCAATTTCCGGGGAACCATCAAGGATACTCACTCCATAACGCAGTTGTAATTTTGGCGTGATATAACCGCTGACTTCTATCTTGGTATCATCGCCGCTACCGCTGGTATTAAGGCTTAGCTTGTCGATGCCTAACTTGTCTCCGATATTACCAACAAACTTGTTCGATTGGCCGATGCCGCTATTGAGCAACATCGATATCGCCATATTATTACCGTCTCCGCTACTATCCGAACTCAGCCCCTTACCGCGTAACAAGTAGGACAGTGCTTCTTGTTGTGGCATGGCAGGTTGCGAAAAGATGGTTAATTTAGGGGCTTTAGCATTGCCATTGATAAGCAGACCAGCGGTCACGTCATCTTCAGTATCACTGGGGTCTCGAACCGCTTCTATATTCACTAGTGGGTTTTGCAATACGCCAGTGAAAATAAGCTGGCCTTTATTGATGATTAAGTTCTGTCCCATCGCTTTGTAAGTGGCTTCGACCAACGCCAAATCGCCAAAGCCACTGAGTGGCTGACTCGCCGTCTGTGTTAGATTAAGTTTACCGGCAAGGCGGGACACGAGGCCAAAAGCCTCGACTTTTAGCGCCTCGTCGATGACCACTTGGACATCTAAATCGAGCGGCACTATTTGCTCTTTCTTAATCGTTTTTATTTTAACATCACTGGACAGTGATACCGCAGATTGTGGTAGATCTTCTATCTTGATCAAGCCATCATCTATCACAATGTCGCCGCGTACCTTGGTCAGTGTTGGCGTCATTTCGACGGCGAGCTGTGGTGAGAACTTAACGTAGAGGTCTTTGCGTTGCGCGATGTGTAGGGCGTCACCATTGAGCGTCAGTAATGCGGTAAGCTTGTCTTGCCAATCAACAGCACCGTTAAATTGACCGAGGCCGCCCCCTAAATCAAAATCACTAGTCCACAGTGCGCTCTGACCTTCTAATCTTAAGTGGCTATTGAGTTTGGTCAGCGTGGTGGGGACTCTCGTGGTGGCCAATGAGATATCTTTGATTGACACCTCACCAAAAAATAGGGGCTTTGAAAAGCGACCAACAAACCCAGTGCTGACGTTTAACTCGCCCTCTATACGAGTTACATCGGGGATTAATGCTTGATATGGGGCGAGCTGTAGCTTATCGATCTCAATATGACCTGTTAACGGTGGCTGGGTGGCGAAGACATCGGTCAATAGCGAGAGAGCAATAGTGCCCAACGTGGGGGAGTTGGCGTGCACATTAACACTGGACAGCTTTTCATCGATGATCAACTGGCTCGATAGGCTTTCAAAGTGATGTTCTATGGTGCGCTCTTTATAGTGCAACTTTAGCAGAGCTTTATTTACCGACGTTTCCCCATGAACATACACCTTATTGTCGGTTTTGAGTTGGAGTGATACCTGTGTTGAAACCCCGCCGCTTACGCTCAATTGTGGAGGCATGAATTGATTGAGTTGACTGAGCTCAAAATCTGATAATTCAAAGGTGGCTTTATTGGAGCGTTGCTGTTGTGGACTGAGCACAAATTCACTGTTGAGACAGACGTTGCTAATGTGTCGTTGCTGTTGCCAGCAATGGGCACCGATGCTAATCGTCTGGGGTTGCTTCAACACATCAATGAAAAATGGCTTAGCCAACTGCCACGACTCTAACGGAGTCTCAACACTGGCACTGCTAAGTTGGCCCCGCCATCCGACATTGTTCGCTTGACCATCTAACTGGAGTTGCGCGCCCCACGGAGCACCTGTTGAAGTGAGAGTTAGTCGGTGGTTACCCAAATTGCCGTCGAGCAATAGTTTAGCCGATTGTAATTGTTGCTTTAGGTAGCTCACTTGCTCGAGGGTTAACTCGATATCCATCGGCTGCTGTTTATTGAAGCTAGTATCAACGCTCAATATGGCTTGTTTAATTGCTAGTTGATGCTCATCAATTGCGAAATTATTAATATCAAGGTTCGCGTTAATATGTGGCTCAGTGACAAGGCCTGTGATGGCTAATGATCCTACAATCTTACCACGAAGCAGTGGAACGGATTGCTCCAGTGAGGGGGCGGTGATAGAGGCAGTGAGTCGGATTTGCTCATCGAAACTGCCACCGGCGGTGATTGAGTTAACACCACTGGAGAGCTCAACGTCATTAATCGTCCAATAACCCAAGTCACTTTTGTAATGCGATTGACCTTCGACCTCGCCGCGCAGCGATAATGGATGGTCGAGCCAACTGCCATTGAGGTTGAGATCGCTCAGGCCGACCGACCACGCCTTATTGGTGAGGTTGAATCGGGTACTGAGTGTTCCTGAAATATTGCCTTGATACTGCGGCCAAAACATATGTGGTTGTATACCTTCAGCAACAATCGCTATCGCTGATGAGAGAGAGTCTCCCCAAGCCATAGAGCCACCGAGACCGATATTACCGGATAGGGTTTGTAGCTCACTGTCATTAAATGTTAGATCGCGTTGCGAGCCAGTTCCTTTGAGGAAGAACACGACTTTAGGGATTAACGCAGAGGATAGGTCACCATTGACATGATAGTAAAATTGTTCTCTGTCGCCTTCAAGTTCTAGCGAGCCTGCCCCGACCGATATGTTATCTGGCACGGCCAAAACAGTGCCTTGCCATTGTGACTTCACTGTCAGCGGTATTTTACTTGACGTTAGATCAATATCTATTGAGGTCTTGCTTTTTAGTGCTCCACTGGAATCAAGCATGATTGCTAACGCGTCCATTTGACCATCGCTGGTGAGCAAAAATGTGCTGGGTGCTACCACTAGAGATTGCTTGGTGTTGGCCGTTAATTCAAGTTGGTGCGGTAAATAGCGTTGATTATCAATGCGCGCCGTTAGCGTGAAATCGAGCAGTGGTTGGGTCGCACTGAGCTGTTTGATGACCCATTGTTGATTATTAAACTGTCCTGATAGATTGATATCACTAATCAGTGGTTCGGGTTGGATGAGTGTCTTGTCCGTGATACGGCCGATGTGGATCTGTTCTACCGATATCGCCAACGGGAGGGGTGGCAACATAGTGTCAGCCCACTTGGACGGATCAAATGTCTCAATGTTAAATGGCGTGGTGGACTCATTGCTCGCGACGCTAAACTCAAGTGCACCGATCCCTAAGTTTAGCTGGCTGATTTGTGACTGTTGAGCACTCAATGAGAGCGATAGGTTATCGATATCAACAGAGGCGTCTGGCAACGTAATGGCTATATGGGCCACCGATAATTGTTTTAACTGAAATGGTACAGGAACCACAATCGTCGCCATCGGTTCATTGCTGCTATCTTGCGCTGGCGGGGCTTTAATGTCCAATGCAAAGCGCTCAACGTTAATGACGTCAACACAAATGGATGAATCCCATAGACAGCCCCAATCCCAACCGATTGTCAACTGGCTTATTTCGATATTTTGTTGTGTATTAGCATAGCTAATGCGCGAAAAAACGGGGTTGGCTAACAGATGTGAGCTTTGCAATTCCACGGTGAGACCGTCGACAAGGCGGCTAATGCTGGCAATTGCTAGCCTATTGCCCCAGTGCGTGGCGATTAATAAAATCAGGCACAGTGAGACTAAAAGTAATGTCATTAACAAGCGTTTAAAGAACGTTCTGCTCATAAGTTAACGCCTATTGAAAAGCTCACCCTAAACGGGCGGTCAAATGCGGCGTGAGCATCGTCTTGTAATCCCCACGCGAAATCTAAGCGAATAGGCCCGACTGGTGTTTGCCAGCGTACACCAACACCTACGTCAGATTTTAATGATTCAGAGAAGTCATCGGTGGTGGTGCCAGTGTCATAAAAGGTCGCTAGACGCCAATTTTCAACGACAGGGTAGCTATATTCAAGACTGACCAAGGCTTGATAGAGTCCCCCGCGAGCGAGTAAGCCATCCGTTGTTTTTTGCAATGGTGACACCGATTTAAAGTCATAAGCACGTAGGTTGTCATCGCCACCACTATAAAAGCGCAATGAATTTGGGACATCGTCGATGGAGCTCGCATGTATCGCGCCTAACTGCATCTTCAACAAGAATTGATGGCTCTCGTTATATTGACGTAACCAATTGGAATGAACAGATAGCTTAATTAAGTCGCTCGATGAGCCCCAACCTTTATTCGCTGCCTCTAACGAATAAAGCTGACGGTCTCCCCAATACGTTGCGACTCCGCCCCGACTACGGGTGCGTGAATAACTAATCCCTGGTATCACTAAATTAGAGACGATATTGTCGATACGGTTGTATTCTCGCTCGACCTTGAGAAATAATGTCCGTTGCCAATTGGAATCGACGGGTTGATGACGTTGCCATTGCAAGGAGTATTTTTCGTAATCTTGTCCGCTGGTGTTGATATCTTGCCAACCCAATAACACGCTGGTGTAGTCATTGTTAGGATCGCCGTGAGGAATACGATAGTCCGTGCTAATAGATTTATCTTGTCGGCTAAAGTTAGCCTTACTCACCAAGTTGTGACCATAACGATTTATCCAAGGTTTGGTCCACACGATACTTGCGCGTTCATGATTGTCGGTATTGTAACCTAAAGATAATTCGACGATATTTCTAGGTTTGTCGATTAATGATAACTCGATATCGACAATGCTGTTACTCGCATCAGGTTTAGTCGGAATAGCTTGCGCGCTGGCAAAATATTGGCTTTTGTTAAGGGCGAAATTAAATTTCGCCAATTGGTCACTGTGGTAAAAATCACCCATTGAAAATGGGATCATTGCTTTGATCAACTCTGTCGCTTGATGCTTGGTTGGAATTATAGTGTTGCCAAATCGGTAGCGTGATCCGGTATCAAAGGTTTGAATAAGGTGAGCGCGGTTAGTCACTAAGTCGACCGTCACTTCACTAATGGTCCAGCGCGCGTCAAAGTATCCCTTAGTCTGGGCGAGTTGATCAAAATATGTTTTGTTGGTTTCAAAATTACCATGGTGAAACTTAGACCCCAAAACGATTGGGAATGTCGCGCGCAGTGCAATAAAGTCGCTATCATTCCTCCCTTCACCCACCACACTAAAATCTGATTGTGCCATAAGCGTTGCATAACCCATGCTGACATCAACGCGTATGTTTAGTTCACCTTTGCGTGGTGAAATGGTGACGGTCGATAAACTTTGGTAATAGCCAATGGCTTGCAGTGCTTGGGTGGTTTGCTTAATAACTTGCTGACGAATGAAGTCGTCGCCATCGGTCGGTTTAATATCTAGCTGAGCAAGATATTGCTCGATATTGTCCTCACCTTCGTCGCGCAGTGAGTTATCTGAGGATATGATGGTGTAATTAGCGATGTCTGCGTGTGCAGTGCCGATCAATAGCGAGCACAATAGCAGCGCAAATAAAGTGTATTTCATTGTTTGTTCGCTAATTCTAATCCGTGGCATGACTATATCTAGTGTAACGTTAATCGCCGATGAACTGACAATTGTAGCAGCATAACGAGCAAAATCAGCGAAGTATTTGTAAGGAAATAACGCCAACGTTAAAACTCGTTGGCGTTATGAGCGTGACTAGCTGTTTTTGACTGGAATATTCTTGAGGATAGCGAGGGTTAGTTCCCAGAATCGTGGAACTGTCGCAATCAAGACCTTCTCGTCGGGAGAGTGAGGGAAACGAATAGTCGGTCCATAAGAGACCATGTCCCAATTGGGATAGGCGTCTTTAAACAAGCCGCACTCAAGGCCCGCGTGGATAACCATGATTTTTGGAATTTCACCAAACAATTCATTATAGGTATCACGCACCACGCCCATGATCTGCGATGACGTATCCGGTTGCCATCCAGGATAAGCGCCGGTAAAGTCGACGCTAGCGCCGGCTAATTCAAATACGGTAGAGACTGAGTTTTGGGCATCAATACGACGCGAATCCATCAATGAACGTATTAAGCACTGTACATAGATTTCGTTATTTCGCGTCTGAATTACCCCTAAGTTGTTCGAGGTTTCAACCACGCCCTCGATTTCATCACTCATTCTAAATACGCCATGTGGGCAGGCATACAAAGCGGCTAACAATCGCTGTTGTAGCTCAAGTGTTAGAACCTGTTCTATGCCATCTGATGGATCTAGGAAGATTGCAAAGTCTGGTTCTACTGCCGCAAGTTCGTGTTTTAATGTTGCAGTCAATGCTGTGAGTGCGCTCTTACATGCGTCCAATTGAGCTGATGGTATCAGCAGCTCAGCGCTCGCTTCACGTGGCAGGGCATTACGAAGGCTACCACCATCGATGCTGGCAACTCTTAGCTCGAAGTGCTTTGCTAACTCAAACAACACACGGGTCAATATCTTATTAGCATTACCACGACCTAGGTGAATGTCCACCCCAGAATGGCCGCCCTTTAAGCCTTCGACGACCAAGGTGAATTCAGCATGCTTTGTAGGAGCCTCATCATAGGCTGCCGAAAATCGGATGTTGGCATCAACGCCGCCAGCACACCCCATGTAAACTTCACCTTCATCTTCTGAGTCGGTGTTAAGCAATATCTCGCCGTCGAAATAGCCGGGCTCTACGCCAAAGGCACCGGTCATTCCAGCCTCTTCATCGACGGTGAATAATGCCTCTAATGGACCATGTTCGATGGTGTCGTCACCTAGGACGGCCAGCGTGGTACATAGACCTATGCCGTTATCGGCGCCCAGCGTTGTGCCTTGCGCGGTGACCCAATCTCCGTCGATATAGGGTTTAATTGGATCGGTAGCAAAATCATGTTGAGTATCGTTGTTTTTTTGCGGCACCATATCTAAATGCGCCTGCATGATCACTCCTTTACGATCTTCATAGCCAGACGTGGCGGGTTTCTTGATAATGACATTGCCGACTGTGTCACGCGTTACGTTTAGTCCTTTGCCTTGCGCCCAGTTCACAATGTGAGCGGCAATAGCCTCTTCTTGTTTTGATGGGTGAGGGATGGCACAAAGTTGGGAAAACCAATTCCAAACCGGCTGTGGCGTTAGTGTTGATAATGGCATATTAGGGACCTATAGCTAAAAATTGGCGTGATAGTAGCACAGCGCGGGCCGGAGTTTAATATCATCACCAAACCTTTAGCCGCTGTAATGTAACGATATCCGCACAGTGAACAGTGTTTGACGCTTTGCGCTCATTGGCATGTACTGAGTCTTAGCGATTGAAAAACACCGCAAAAACGAGGATAATAGCCCGCTATATTACGGTGTTAGCGAATCTTCGTTTCACCGCTATCATCAGGGCTGCTAAATTGTTAGAAAAGCTATTTCATCTAGAACGTCATCAAACGACTATAAAAAATGAAGTGATCGGTGGCATTACCACTTTTCTGACCATGGCTTATATTATATTCGTTAACCCTTCGATGCTTGAATCGGCAGGGATGGATAATGGCGCCGTATTTGTTGCGACGTGCTTAGCGGCGGCCGTTGGCTGTTTTATTATGGGGTTTGTTGCCAATTACCCGATTGCACTCGCCCCGGGTATGGGACTTAATGCCTTTTTCACCTACACCGTGGTGCTCGATATGGGCTACGATTGGCAAGTCGCATTAGGTGGCGTGTTTATCTCTGGTGTGGCATTTATTGTCATGAGTTTATTTAAGGTTCGCGAATGGATAGTAGATAGTATCCCGCTGTCGTTACGTTATGGTATTGCCGCTGGCATTGGCTTATTTTTAGCGATAGTCGGGCTGACAAGCGCTGGTATCGTTGTTAGTTCACCTCGCACACTAGTGACGATTGGCGATGTGAGCGCATTTCCCGCATTGATGGCGAGTCTCGGGCTATTTATCATCGTTGGTTTGGCTCAGCGTGGCATCAACGGCTCGGTATTAATTTCAATTTTAGTGATCACCGCCATCGGTTTATTAGCCGGCGACATCAATTATACGGGTATCGTCTCAGCGCCCCCATCGCTTAGTCCTACCTTTATGCACCTAGATGTAGCGGGTGCATTTGAAGTTGGTATGCTCAGTGTTATCTTTGCTTTTCTGTTTGTTGATCTATTTGATACATCAGGCACCCTGATCGCGGTGGCTCAGCGGGGCGGCTTGTTAAATGCTCAGGGTAAACTGCCACGCTTGGGCCGTGCCTTAGCGGCCGACTCAACGGCGACGATGGTTGGCGCGGCGTTGGGGACCTCTACGACGACCAGTTATGTAGAGAGTACGGCCGGAGTGGCTGCTGGTGGGCGAACAGGACTAACGGCCGTGGTGGTTGGTGTATTGTTTTTGTGCGCCTTGTTCTTCGCTCCGCTTGCCCAGATGGTACCCAAGTATGCCCTGGCTGGTGCCTTGTTTTATGTCGCTGTGTTAATGATATCAAGTTTGATTAATGTGGCGTGGGAAGATTTAACCGAAGCCGTGCCCGTGGTTGTCGCTGCCGTAATCATGCCCTTAACATTTTCGATTGCCCATGGTATTGCATTGGGCTTTATTAGTTATTTTTTAGTTAAAGTTTTTGCCGGCCGTTTTAAGGAAGTCAGTCCTAGCGTCGCGATCCTCGCGCTGCTATTTATGCTCAAACTTGCATTTTTTTAAGTCGTTTTGTGCCAACCCTTGTTGGTCAAATTTAAATACCGTTCATTCCTATCTTTAAGCTATTGCCACTCAATTATTTAAAGTTGAGCTATCCTTAGGCTAAAGCATAGGACCTGTTAAGTTGGAGTTAATATGAATCGTTCTGCAGTTTCTCAAGAGGTTACATTTGGTGCCTCTGAACAATTAGTCTCGGTGACCGATAAAAGAGGCATCATCACGTATGCCAATACGGCATTTTGTAATATTGCTGGCTACACTTCGCAAGAACTTGTGGGCCAAAAGCATAATATTGTGCGTCATCCTGATATGCCGAGCATAGCGTTTGCCGATTTATGGGGCAAACTTGAACAGGGTGAGTCATGGCGTGGTATGGTTAAGAATCGCTGTAAAAACGGTGATTTCTATTGGGTCGATGCGTACGTCACACCATTGTATCAAGATGGTAAGATCACGGCCTATCAGTCGGTACGTTTTAAGCCAAGTCGTGACGATATAGCAAGCGCGTCAGCGTTGTATCAAAGAATCAATCAGAATAAATCTTTGTCCAGTTTTAGGCCATCAATGACACTGAAGGCATGTTTCGCGCTTTTGCTCGTCACGATAATAGCAACAAGCCCTAGCTTAATTGAGGACACTGTGATGTTAATGTTGACTCAGTTGTTGTGTGTTGGCGGGCTGTTTGTGATATTTTTTGACCAGTTAGTCACTATCCCTAATTACATAAGTGCACAGCTCAAGAGCTATGACAGTGCATCACGATTGGTTTTCTGTGGTAATAGTCCGACAGCGATCCTCGATTATCGCCAAATGCTAAATGAAGCAAAGGTTAGGACGATTCTTGGACGTAGTCGCGATTACAGCAATGTGTTGTTAGGCATGTCGAAAGGTTTAGAGGCGGCGTCAGAATCAATGCTAGCCGGGTTGGTCGAAGAGAACTCCCAATTACAACAGGTGGCTACAGCAATCGTCGAGATGAGTTCTACGATCAGCGAAATTGGTCAAAATACGGTTGAAACACGCGATGGTGTGGATAATGTTCATGGCGAATGTAAAAACGCTATAGGTGTGCTAAGTAAATCGAAGCTACGGGTCGAAGCGCTTGCGGTGGAGGTAGAGCAGGCTTCCCATGCTACGAACGATTTGATGAGCGACGTCGGTAAGATAACCACCCTGATGAGTGAGATCCAAGGTATTGCCGATCAAACCAATTTATTGGCGCTTAATGCCGCTATCGAAGCTGCTCGGGCAGGGGAGATGGGTCGTGGCTTCGCCGTCGTTGCCGACGAAGTCAGAACGTTGGCTGGACGTACTCAAGCAGCGACGCAGACCATACAAACATCGGTGGTAACGCTTGAAGAAACGTTGGTCGAGTGGGGCACCACCATGCTAAAAAATCAGGAAAACGCGCAACTATGCGCGCAAGATAGTGCGAACGTTACGTTAGCGATGAACGATATTCTAACGATGCTCGACCAGATGGGCGGACTCACTGAACAGGTAGCTACCGCAACTGAAGAGCAAAGTGCAGTGGCGAACGAGATTAATAGTAACATTCACCTGGTTGAGCAAATTGCACAAAATAACAAAGAAATAGCTGGTAATGTCGAGCAGTCGTCCCATGATGTTCGTGCCAGCTGTGATGACATTAACGCGCTTAGTACGACCTTTAAATAAAAGCACTTGCTAGTCAGCTGACGCAACGACCGACGTTATCTTACTGTCGCGAAGTTGGCTGACGATGGTACTTCCCACCGCCACTTGTTGTGCCGACTTAATCACTTGTCCCTGCTCATCAAAAGTTATGCTAAAACCACGGGTTAGCGTTGCGAGCGGACTGACCGTATTGAGTTCTCGTAGAATACTGTGCAATCGATTCTCTTTATTGGCAACTAATTGATTCATCGCCTGGTTCAATCTAAGCTGTAATTGTTGATGGCGCTGGCCATGTGCCACAATAGCGTGTTGTGGGTTTTGATTATGCAATCGTTGAGTCGCAACGCTAAGGCGCGCTTGGCTATTATTGACCATGCGATTTATGGCATGGTGCAGCCGCGCAGTCAGTTCATCCAAATATTGAGCCTGTTGTACCAGCTTGTATTTCGGATCTTGTGCGACCAAACGCGTGTAAAGTTGTTGCAGTCGGTGGGAATTATGATGGAGTTCGCCTTTGATTAAGCCCAGTAATCGTTGTGACAAATGGACCAAGCGGCTCCCTTGCTCCTGCGTGCTTGCTACCGCAATCTCCGCGGCAGCAGATGGTGTTGGCGCCCGATAATCTGCAACGAAATCGCTGATAGTGACATCTATTTCATGGCCTACCGCACTAATGGTTGGCAGTGTCGACTCAAAAATAGCATGCGCCAATTGCTCATCATTAAAGCACCAGAGATCTTCGAGTGATCCGCCACCACGAGTCAGAACCAGTATATCCACTTCATCACGCAGGTTGGCGACTTGCAACGCGTTGATTATTTCTTGCGCCGCATATTTCCCTTGAACTTGGCAAGGATAGATCACTACCTCTACCAAAGGATTACGGCGCTTAAGTATACTGAGCATGTCTTGAATAGCGGCGCCGGTAGGGGAGGTAATAATACCGATGCGTTTGATGTGCTCTGGTAGTGGCTGTTTATGTTCGGTGGAAAAGAGACCTTGACCCGCAAGCTGACACTTGAGTTGCTCAAATTGCTGTTGCAACTGACCGTCTCCTGCCATATCCATCATATCAACGAGCAATTGATAGTCCCCGCGTGGCTCATAGACACTAATATTGGCTCGTGCCATGATTTGTTGGCCGTTCTTCGGCCGAAAGTTCACGTTACGATTCTTGCCCTTAAACATCGCACATTTGATTTGTGAGCGAGCATCTTTGAGAGTGAAGTACCAATGACCAGATGATGCGGCGACGAAATTTGATATTTCCGCATCGACCCATACGCGTCCGAAGCTGCCTTCTAAGAGGTGCTTTATCTCACTGTTGAGCTTTGAAATGTTATAGATTTTTGAGTTGTTTTGCATGGGCGTCTTCTAAGGTGTTGCTTTTCACCAAGTGTATCTGGCTGGCAAACGTAATACCAATTTAATTAAATTATTGCCCACTTGTGTTGGTCAAAATTAACGATCAGGCTACCGCGTCCTGCTCTCGCCCCTTACATACGTCCTGTATGCAAGGCTACCGCGTCCTGCTCTCGCCCCTTACATACGTCCTGTATGCAAGGCTACCG